>OJPW01000015.1_pt1 | contig 218369 bp, 242 predicted proteins | sample 1598571 | NCBI WGS metagenome assembly OJPW01 (sample SAMN03922493, study PRJEB24848) | human gut metagenome | isolation source: stool sample | host: Homo sapiens | place: Germany | collected 2011-05
TCTACACAAGGAGTATCGTCGGCAGCGTCAGATGTGTATAAGAGACAGTATTTAGACCGTCCTCCTGTTGGTAGCGGAGAACGGAAAAGCCGCAGAGTTTTTCCTGCGCGATGGATTGCAGCGTTTGTGTATCCGCGTCAAGCTGCTCCAAGCTGTCCGCGATATGAACGAGCGTCACGCACGCAAACATGAGCCGCTGGTCGCGGGCGGTGAGATCTTCCAGCAAATCTTTCGATTCGGTACGCATTTGCTCCAAGTCATACGGCACGGTTGCGGTGAAATTGTTCTGCCGGTTCTGCCTTTGCTGCCAACGGGTTATATCGGTTTCGACACCGAGGATTCTGGACTGCACCTCCCGAACGGCTTCTTCGGTTGGAATCGGAAGAATGTCAATGGACAGCAGCAGGTTTCGGGAGAAGTCGGACAGGTCTTTTATCATTTCATCAGAAATGAAGCTGGCGTAGTCACGCATGAACAGGACGCGCCCAAACTTGCCGCCCATTTCAAAATATCCGGCGCGGAATTGCAGCCCGTCCGGGCAAATGAGGTCGCGGAAGTCAATGCCGCGCTTGATGTTCGCAGACAGGTCGAACCGGAACGATGCTTCTTCGCCCGGCCTAAAAAAGTCATGCAGGAGCCGCAGCCGGTCGGCGCAGGAGATCGCGTAGGCCCCGGAATCCAGCCGCCCAAAGCTGGCGGACAGGTTGGTATCCACGCGCCTGAAATATGCGCGGGTCTGCTCGATCTTCCGTAAGCCGATAGACAGCGTGATATACTTTTCCTGCACCAGATTGTTGCTTTCGGCGGCTTTATCCAGAATGATTTGATTGTACTCGCCGCGATAGTAGTCCAGTCCGTCGTTACACTCCGGCATGAGCATCGTGCGCTGGAAGTCAACCGGATTCAGGCGGCGGTTGATGATCGTGATTTTCGCGGTCGCGTCGGTTGGTAGACTGTTCAGCACTGCGCCATACGAACGAAAGATACTGCGCCGGTCATCAAGCGAGGACGCAGCGTAGTTAATGTCCGAAAACCGCCATGTTTTACTGTACTTCTGCCCAACCTGCCAGATACCGTCCGTGTAGATGCGGCGGACAGGGATAGACTGTTGGACGCTGTGCGGGATACGAAAAGAATCTTTTTCGCTGCGGTTTGCAGCCAACAGGGATTTCATCATTCCAATGTGCCCCCCATAATGTCGGCAAAGACTTCCTCATGGAGATTCACGGAATCAAACCGGCGCGGGCCTGCGCAGAGAATTTCCGATTTAATAAACGCCCACAAGAATTGCTCCAAGGTCATGCCGTTGTAGTGGAAGAATCCGGCGATTGCAACCGGAGCGGCCACCAGCAGACAAAGCCAGCTTGCAGCTTCTTTGCCGATGATGCTGCCTAGTCCAAGATAGATGCCAGCCGCCAGACCGACGGCCAGAATCGCACAGATAAACTGCCGTGCGGACAGGCCGAAAAAGATGGTTTCCCGGTGCGCACGGATTTCTTTTGGGATTTTGACTTCTATGATAATCACCTCTAAATTGTTGAAAATTTGACAAGAAAAGTGGAATATGAGATAATATTAGTATAGAAAATATTTATAAAAAGGAGAAATTGCTATGACCTCTGCATTACCTCTGTTCCGGACTATTGGATACCAGCTTCTAATCGTTTCCCTTGTGATCCTCAGTCTGCCGATTGTCGTTCGTATCCTCTGGAAATTGCGCTTGTTTCCACTTGGCTGCTACTTTGTAGCTACAAAGCTGTTCTGGCCGTGCTGGGCGCTTGCGCACCGAACCGCTTGTATTTTGAGCTTTGTCGGCTGTGTGCTGTTCTTCCTTCTGTACTGGATCGTGCGCTTCATCCGACAAAAACGGGAGGAACAGATCATGGCAGAGTTTCTTCATCGCTATACAAAGGACCTGAAGCCAGGCGAATCCCGAACGCTTGAATTTCTGTGAACGGATATAAAGAATTGCGCCCCAAGTCGGGACGCAATTCTTTTATGCGCCGAGCATTTCATGTACCAGCCGGTTAGAGCCTTTTACCAATCCGGTCAGAACCAACATATTGAACATGAGCTGGCCGATGTACTGCCAGACCATCGTGACGGCGGGCAGCGATTCATCCAGCGCCGTACTGCCACCGGACAGGAACGCCGAGTAGATCACGCAGGACAGCACAATGACCGCGCCCTCCATGCACACGCCGACGTAGCTTTTCAGGAACGTCTGCCCGGTGCGCGAGGTTGCTTCTCCCGCGAACGATGCCAGCGGCAGGGGCGCAATGGCAGTGTAAATGAAGATTTTGAAAAAACGGCCATAGACGGTCAGGATCAGCACAAAGGACAGGACCGTAATCAGCAGACTTCCCAGCAGCGACACCAGCCAGAGCGGAATGGATTCCAGAAAACTTACGTCCTCAATGGCCTCCACAATTTTGTCTGGCAGCGTTGCCGTTGTGGAAATTGCAGAACCAATGCCGCCCATGACGGTACTTACCACACCGCCGCAGATTTTGTAAATCGCGGTTATCAGCTCCAACGACGAGCCGACCGCCACTTTTGCAAGCAGAAACCGAATAAAATGCCGTAGGGCAAATTCCGGTCTTTGCAGTTCGCGGAAGCTGGCCGCTGAGCGGAATACGCCCATTGCAAAAAATAACACCAGCAGACCATAGCCAAAGCCTACCAGTGCGTTGTGGATGCTGACAATGACTGTCCAAATCTCGCCGCCGCGAAAACTTTCCGGTGTCTGTGAAACAAGCGACCAGATTTCAGCCAGCTTGTCATTCCAGTTGCTTAGAGCATCTTCAAGGGTCGATACGACCCAGTTATCACTCACATGGTTTCATCTCCATTTCTACGCATATTTTATAATGAAACGACTATACTTCATAATGCTAGGGCGAGTAAACGTAATTTTGTTGTCTGTTCTCTGGTTGACAGATACGAAATCTTGCGTTATACTTACCGTAGTGATCGAGTTGCAGATGCTCGCGGGGCCTGCAACCGGGGGAGTCCCTGCGGGGGCTCCCTTTTTCACACCCGAGAGGATGATGCAAATGCCAAAACCGTTTCTGACATATCCCCAACAGATTCAAAAGCTGAAAGATAAGAACCTGACAATTACGGATAATGCCGCAGCAACGATCACGCTGCACCATTATGGATATTTTGCGTTGGTTTCCGGCTACAAGGATCTGTTCAAAAATCCCACGACAAAGGATTACCGCGACGGAACAACACTGGATGATATTGTTGCGCTCTATCGTTTCGATGAACAGCTTCGGGAACTCACGCTGCGCTATTTGCTGCAAGTGGAACGACACATCCGTTCTGCGTATTCGTATGCGTTTTGCAGTCAGTTTGGGGAGAGTCAGAACACTTATCTGGACGCAAGAAACTATAACCTCATGGGGCGCTTGAACCCGCGCGAGGTTCAAAAGCTGATTACGCGGCATTTGCAGCCGTTCCTTTCCCATAAGACGGACTATCCGTATATCGAGCATCATAAACAGGTACATGGAAATGTGCCGTTATGGGTACTTATCAATGCGCTGACGTTTGGAACACTATCCAAGATGTACGCCCTTTCTCAGTCTAAAATCCAAGCTGCAATCAGCAAGGAATTTGTGGGTGTTCGGGAAAAGCAGTTAGGCTCCATGCTGGAGGTGCTAACTAAATTCCGCAATGTCTGCGCACACAATGAACGTCTTTTCTCCTACAACACAAAGAATGACATTTCGGACTTACCGCTCCATAAAAAGATGCAGATTCCGCAGAATGGTCAGCAGTACATATATGGCAAGCATGATTATTTTGCGTTGGTATTGTCTTTCCGCTACCTGCTGCCAAACAAAGACTTCCTGACGTATAAAACGCAGTTATCCAAGCTGATTGATAAGGCTGATCGTGAAAATCGTCAGTTAGCCGGTACGGATTTGCTTCGGCTTATGGGTTTCCCAGAAAACTGGAAGAAGATCACTGCATATAAGAAAGTATAGTCCAACTGAAATGCGTCCCAAGTCGGGGCGCATTTTGTTTGCTTACACCACGCCGATTGCCGTCAGGATTTCTTTGGCAAAGGCGATCAGCAGACCACCGAATAGACACAGGACGCCCTGCGTTCTCTGCGTCGCATCGTGTGACTGCACGGACATACCGAGCTGCACAACGCCCCAGCCGAGGATGATAATGCCGATGGCTTTAATACAGGAAAAAATAAAATCAGAAAGATTGTTCACGATGGTCAGCGGGTCACTGTCAGCGGCGAACGCCGAGGTCGTGAACAGTGCCGTTGTCAGCACAAGGCTTGTCCAGACGGCCATAATGCGGCGCTCCTTGCGCCGCGGGGTTAATTCATGTTTCATATAGATTCCTCCAAAATTTCAATATCGTCGATGTTTTCAATGGGGAATGAAAGATCGTCCGCTGCAAATGCGCGCAGCGGCATGTGGAGATACGGCGGCGCGCCGCCGTCCTCCGTGCGGTGGATGTTCGGGTGCTTCAGAATGTCGTACTTTTCATCAATGACCGGCTTTTCACCGCGAATCAGGACGATTGCATCTTTGTTGTCGAGCCGCCGCACCTCGTCCGGGGTCATAAGCTCGCGCCCAGTCTGTTGGAAGTTCTGCGAGAAAGAACCGTTCCTGCCCTTGCTCTGGCTTGACGTTTTTGTATCGATGGTTTCTTTGCCAAGCAGCTCCGAAATGTATTTGTGCGTCGATTGTTCGTTGCCGCCCAAGTACACAAAGCTGTCTGCGTTGCCGATGATGCCCTCCCAATCGTCCTTGAACAGCGCCTTGAGCTGCGAAATGTTTTGCAGGATGATGGTTGACATAATGTTTCGAGAGCGCATAGTTGCCTGCAATCTGGCGTAGCCGTCGGGCAAGGCCACGTTTGCGAACTCATCGAACATCAGGCGCACGGGAACCGGCAGCGCCCCTTGATGTACCTTATCTGCCTGATAGTAAAGCTCTTGAAACGCCTGTGTATATAACATTCCTACCAGAAAATTCAAAGACGCATCGTTAGAATCCGGGATGATGCAGAAGATGGCCTGTTTCCGTTCGCCCAGCTTACCCAGCTCCATATCGTCGCTGGCGGTGATACGCTGAATTTCAGGCAAGGTGAACGATGCCAGACGGACAGCCGCACTCACCAAGATGCTCTTAGCTGTTTTGCCCGCGGCTTGCTTGAAAATATGGTATTGCCGCACGGCAATGTGATCGGGCTGTTCTTCCTCCAGTGCTTCAAACAGCAGATCGAGCGGAGATTGATAGTCGTCATCTTCTTCCTTTGCACCGCCGTTTTCAATCATGTAGAGAATGGTTTCCATGTTCTGATCTTCGGGCGGCGCTTCGTGGAGCAGGTAAAGCATGAGCGCGGCGTCAAGCGCCGTTTCGGATTTCTCCCAAAACGGATCAGTTGCTTTTGCACCTTTCGGCGTGGTGTTCTTGATGAAATTGTCAATCAGCTTGAACACGTCCGCGTCTTTGCGGATATAGCAAAAGGGGTTGTAGCAATCCGATTTCGACGGGTCAATCAGGTCAAAGACGCGCAGCACATACCCCTCCTCCAGAAACAGATTCCCAACGGCGCGGAGCATTTCCCCCTTAGGGTCAGTGACGATAAAACTGGCGTTTGCAAGCATGAGATTCGGTTTCGCAAGGAACCGTGTCTTGCCGCTGCCGGAGCCGCCGACGATGATCTGCAACAGGTTTCTGCGGTGCATTTTTCCGTTCATGCTCATTTGCAGGTGTTGGGTCAGAATGACATTTTTGCCCGCATCCTTGTCGCGGTACTTCTTGTCCAGCTCCCGGACGCTGCCCCATGACGCGGAGCCGTGTTCCTCGCCGGGGCGGGTGTTTTTCTGCCCCGTGTAATAGAACAGGATCGCGCCGCCGTAGAGCAGCAGGAAAATACCGATAAACTTCATTGTGTATGGCGTCCAGTGCAGCGCAAACGGCGTTTTGGTCACTTCGGAGAATTGCGCGGCAAGGTCAAAGATGGTCATTCCGGGCGCATAACATCCTGCCATCAGCACGGCCAGCCAGACGATCGGTATGACAAACGCCGCCCACACGGGGGCGGCGCTGCGGAATGATTTTTTCTTGTGTATCACAGGTCAATATCCATGCAGGCAAGACCGCTTCGCTCGGCGTGGCGCTTGCAGAAAACGAGCGTACCAGCGGCCAACAGCAGCAGGGCCGACGGAATGATAAAAAGCAGTTTTTTCATAGGCGTAACCTCCAGTTCAAATATTCTGTCCCAAGTTGGGACGCAAAAAAATCTCACGGTGGGACGCAATCCCGGTCGGGCGCACCGTTTCCCACAGTCGGGAAGCCCGCGTCAGCGGGCTTCTCTGGTTTGCTCCCCTTGGCTGCCACACTTCCGCTGGGTGGTCGCTGTCAAGGCCCAGCCAGTGCGCACACTGGCTGGCTTTGCGGTCGATGCGCCAGCATCGGCCGGCCTTGACTGCGGACAGCCAGCGGAGTATGTTCCCCGCAAGGGGAGCACAACCGGCAAAGTGATTTCGGGTCGGTGACGGTGAATCGTCTTATCGCGCGGTACGATTCATATTTCTTGTTCGCGTCTGTGGGGAAATTGCGCGTTCAATGCTGCCGCCGATCTTCTGTGCCATGTCCTGAATCTGACCGAGTGCCTGCCGCCGATCTTGCGGTTCAAAGCCGTCATAAAATGCTGCCAGATTTGATACGTCCGGCGCTTCACACGGAACGCCGAACCGATGGCAGATCATGTAGCCGACGCTCTGCGCGTCCAGTTCATAATCATCCCTCGAATAATTCTGATTGTAGCCTTTGGCATGAAAGCGAACGTGCGCGATTTCTGTGGCAATGCCCGCGAACGCTTCTGTGCCGCCATAATTCGGATTGACCGCCATTTTCATCTGGCACGGGTCGTAGAGCGCGGGCATGGGGATACTTTCATCCGTTACCAGCGGCACAACACAATAATTCAAAAGCGTTTTAAGGGCTTCCGTCATTTCCTTGCTGTCCGGCTGCAATGCTGTGTGCTTTAGGTCGCGCCCGGTGGTCTGCCGAACGTCGTATACGTCTGTCAGCGTATAGCCCTTTCCGAAAGACGAACGGGTGAAAATCTTGACGCCATTCTTTTCTTCCGCGGGACTGACGCTGCGCATCAGAGCCTTCCAACGGTCTTTCGTTCCGAAAACGGTCGCGCCCTGATCCTGCACCATGACGAGTGCGACATTTCCTGCGCTGTAACTTGGATTGTCAGCCTGACAATTCAAATACCGCAAATAAGCGTCCGGGTCGCTGGTGATCTGGATGATGCCCGCGTCCTGCATGGCGTTCGTGTTCTCGCGGTCGGCTTGACGCTGCGCCTGCCAGAGTTCGCTGCTCTGGTTCTTCTCATTGACTAAATCTGCTAAGTTTGCGATAATACTCCCTCCTATCTGATATGCTCCAGTTCGTGCTGGGGTTCCGGTTTGGTTCGCTCTGCGGCGGCGCGTAAAGCTGCCAGCCGACCGCGAACAGGTTGTTTTTCTTCACTATTGATCGAAGTCGTCCCCTGCGTCAAGCCACTCCTTTGCTTTTGCAAGGATGGTTCTGGTCGGGCAGGGGTCTGCTCTTTTTTTGGCTGCGCGTCCTCCGGCTGCTTCGGTTGGTATCCCATCTGCTCTAAGATGTAGTTTGCCTGTGAAAGATGGTCAATGTTGGTCAGAATTTCAATGTACGGTGCATCGCTTTTCTTGTCCACGATAGCCGAGAATAGCAGACCGACCTTTTTAGCTCGCTGTTTGAAATCATCAAAATCCTCCGTGCGCAAGGGCAAAACTTCGATGGGGCGCTGTTCGCTCAAAAGACGATTCATACCGACCATACCATAGAGTTTCTTCTGATCCTTTGCCAGCGCGTACAAAAGTGCAGCGAGATTTTTCGCGCCCCGCGCCAGTAATTTTATGGCTTCTTCCGAAATTTGTACGCCCTCTTTCATTACGAGATCAGCAGCTTCGCCGCTTACCTCCATAAATGTGACCTCCTTTCCCGCGCCTTATCCGGCGCATGATTTTCTGTTGGTGGTGTATTGTTTTCCCGCACCTGCCGCAGCATCCGCGGCGAATATTCCGCGATTTTGCCGCACAACCGCAGCTCCCGGCGCAGGGGCCGGAGCTGTGCGGTCAGACTGTCAATGTCTGCGTCAAGCTGTTCAGACGGCTGCTCCCGGCGCAATGCGTATAATTCCTTACGCCGATCCACTAAAATCTGCATCTCATTTGAAAGTGCATCCGACAGCATATCCAGTTCCGGCTTCGTATCAATGTGATACTTTTGCAAAAGGAAGAATTGCTGCCGATACTGCTTGGCGCGGCGTATCTCTGCCCGCGTTTCAAACGGGATTTTCTGCGGCTTCCGCTTACGCGGTGACAGAAGATACAGATAGTATAGATATAGCGCCCGGAAACTGCCGCGCTTGACAGGTGGATAGCGGTGCGGCCGCTTGCGGATGGTATAGCGTTTGGATTCACTTTGTTCCGGCGGCATGGCAGCGGTCACGCCGCGCTGCCTGCGCAATCGCTGCAAGATAGCTTCCTCAGTGTAATCCTCGCCCAGACTATCCAGCCGGAGAAACCGCGCTCCACCGGGCGGCTTGACGGCGGTATGCTTGACGTTGGAACCGTATTTGACGGTATATCCGCGCTTCCTGAGAATGTCCAGCAGCGACGCAAATGTGAAGCTGGCTGCAATGGCTGCGTCCAGATCCTGCCGGACAAGATCGCGGATGGTGGTCTTGCCGCTGCGCTCGGCGTTCCATTCCGCATAGTGCTGACCGCTGCCCTCCGGCTGAATGACAGAGAATCCGTACTTACGGCTGACCTCATTGGAAATGCCGCGAATATCTTCAAAGTAATCTTTGAACGCATTGCGATATTTCACTCCATCCACGAATGAAACGGAATTGAATACAATATGACAGTGCAGGTGTTCTTTGTTGACATGGGTACAAACGACAGCTTGATATTTGTCACCGAGCAGGCGGCGTGCAAATTCCACTCCCGCCTCATGCGCCAGCTCCGGTGTCGTTTCTCCTGGTGCGTAGGAGTGAACAAGATGATAGCCAACAACGCCGCCCGGCTTGCCAAACCGCTCTTTTGTGTGCTGCATATCCTGATAGCAGGTTTCCAGTGTGCAGTTGATCGCGCTCTGCAATATCACTTCATCATCCAACGCAGTCTTGCCGGAATCTTCAATGTAGTCCAGCGCACGGGAGAGCGCGGTTTTATCGCCGTCCTGAACATAGCGCAGACAGTCATCCAGCCGTGTGCGGATGGTGATAATTTTGTCGTAGGCCATTAGAGCGTGTCCAGAATCCTGCGGTATGCCTGCTTTACCAAGCTGACCGCTTCGTGGATTTCTGCTTGCGTCGCATAGCCTTTTCCGTTTGTCCAGTGTGCGATCTGGTTGATGTTGTTTCCAATGGCTGACAGCTCACGCAGGAGTGCAGCGTATGCGTCAGGTGGGCGCGGACAGAGATGTTCGCCCATGATAAGTTTGCGGAGATAGGTATTGGTATTCAGGCCGGTGATCTGGCATTGCTTTTTCAAATGGGCCAGCTCCATATCATTCAGCCATAGCCCAACGGAATTACAGCGTGTCCGCATGGCGTTCTCCTTCCTTATAATCATAGTTATTGCGTCCCAAGTTGGGACGCAATTCGTCGCGGGGTTTTAGGGTACACCCTAACAAGTGGCGTTTGTGGCACAAATGCCGTACTTGCTAAAGCAGCGTCGCCAAAGGCAACGCTGCCCGTTACCGCTGCGGCGCAGTAGATTTCGTCCGGCAGGAGCGTTTTGTTTTCTGCTCCATCCGATGCTCCACCACAAGAGAGTTATACGAACGCGATACGGCGATGGAGAAATCCGCATCACCGCATTCGGGTTCGTATTTCTTTGTCCGTTGCCATGCAGCAAAAAAGAGGCAGACGTTTGATGCGTCTGCCTCTTTTTATAACGAAGTTCGTTATAATCTACCATCTTCCTGCAAAATGAGAAAATACTTGTTATATTTTCTCGTAAAGGAGCATGGCTATGATTAGGATTTTACTGTCCACGCGCCTCGGCGAAAGGCGCTGGACGCAGGCTGATCTCGCTCGCGCAACTGGCATACGTCCGTCCACCATCAACGACTACTACCACGAATTTGCCGAGCGCGTCAACCTTGAGCATCTGGATTTGATATGCGAAGCACTGGACTGTGAACTCGAAGAGCTGATTATCCGTGTGCCGAACAGCGAGCCGCGGGTAAGGACGCGAGCCGGCTTCAAACTACATACCTGACTTGCTCCCCGAAGCCCGGACGCTTACCATGCGTCCGGGCTTTCTCCTTTTGCAGGAATCGTATAGACCTCTATGGCGTTCAGAATCTCGCCGGGCTGGCATTGGAGCTGATGGCACAGGATCTGGAGCGTCTCAAAGGGAACGTCCTGATGCAGCCGCATCGCCTTGACGGTCTTCGCCGCCAGACCGAATTTCTTGCCGACCTGCGCATCGGTCAGACCGCGCACATCTTCACGCTTTAGAAACGGGTCAAAGGAAATGATTGTCCGTCTGATACCGCGCTCTTTGAAATCTAAGTACATGGCGTTCCTCCCTAAATTTCTGTTCCGTCTGGCAAAATGAAGCTGATCTTCACGCTGCACCCCAGGGCGCTTGCCAGCGACTCAATATCCTTTTCCGTGAAGTTGCCGCGAGTCATCTTATTCGACAGGTTCTGGCGCGTCTGCCCGGACGCTTCGGCTAATTCGCCCATCGTCATATTTTGCCGTTTCATAATTAGGCGCAGCTTCTCTGCAACTGAAATATCCATACTATCGCCTCCTGTCATCACTATACACGATTCTGTGTCGATTGTCAAAAACTTTTTTGCAAATTTCACGATAAAATGTAAATTATCTATTGACAAATGACACGAATTAGTGTAATATAAGCATGTAAGGCAAAGCCGAACAGCTTTTTGAAAGGAGCGAGGTGAATGAACGACGTGAACGTCACCGAGGCGCTGCTGAAAGCGATCCTCGAACTCATCGAGAAGTGCGAAACGCTCGAAGAACTCCGCGAAAGCGTCAAGCGCATCATGGATGAGTAAATAAAAAGAGTAGCGGCCCCTTCCACAGACCCGCTACTCAAACACCCCGAAAGGTGAGCCGGGAGCCTTACCCCGACCACCTTGATTATAACCGAGTAAGGCAAAAATATCAAGGAGGAACACAAAATGATGATTTCTGAGTTTATCGAGCGCACCGGCTTCGAGCCGACCGCCAGCGAGTATGCGAAGATTGAAAAAGCCTACTACGACTTCAATGGCAACAAAGACGAATTCTGCAAGGCGTTCGTGAAGAACGGCGGCGAAAAGAAAATCTACAAGGCAAGAGCCGAAGAAATTGCACAGCTCAAGAGCCAGTTGGTCGAGATGGAAAAGCAGCATAAGACCGAGATGGAAGCTCGCGAGAAGCAGATCAACGACCTGACTGCCGAGTTGGATCGTGAGCTTGAGTGGAAGCCCAGCACCGGCACCGGAACGAACATGAGCCAGAGCGACTACGACCACCTTGCCAACTGTGGCAAGCTGATGACCGACGAAGAAGCCAAGACATTCATCGCTGACGAGTGCGGCTTTGCTCCCGAAAAGATTCACATTCTGCACGAGGTTCACACCTACGAGGTCAACAAGCACCGCCGCCTCCGCAAGTCCGGAACCTTCGACCGCACGCCTGTGTACGAATCCACTGACTGGAACTATGTTCGCTTCGACTGTGCCTGCTTCATGTACGAGCTGGTCAACGGCGAGCTCCGCTTCTACTGCTGCTAAATCGTCGCCCGCCCCGGAGGTTACGAGGGCAGAAAGGTTCATCATGGAAAAGCTGATTTATTCCACGTCCCGCGAAGGTTACGACGTCGACCAGATCAACAGGACAATGACCGTTGGCGAGCTGATCGACTTCCTCGCGCAGTACGATGAAGATACACCGATCTATCTGAGCTTCGACAATGGCTACACCTACGGCGGCATCACCGAAGGCCGCTTTGAAGAAAACTACGGGGAGGATAACGACGATGAATAAAATCCGCCGCAAGAATTTGCAGGCCATCATCGACCAGTTGAAGGAGCTGAAAGGCAGCCTCGAAGACCTTCAGGCTGAAGAAGAAGAATACCGGGACAATATCCCGGAGAATATGCAGGAAAGCGAACGCTACGAAAAAGCCGACGAAGCCTGTGACAATCTTTCCAGTGCTGTGGACAGTTTGGAAGAAGCCATCAGCAGCATCGAAGCTGCTATCGAGTGAAAGGAGAAAGCCTTATGACGATCAAAACGTTGGAATACATTCACGCGCTCTTGATTGAGGATGAGCGTAAGCGCAAAGAAGTCTACGAGAACTCCAGACGGCTTCAACGCGAATACGAAGAAAACGGTGCAGATGAGGAACTGATAAATCGGCAAGACGAAGATGCAGGCAAATTTATGCGCGAACACTTTGCCGCGCTGAATGCGCTGGAAGACTTTGAGGGGCAAGAGTGGTAAGGAGGCTCAGAGCATGGGACTGATGATCGATAAGCCGGCAAAGACATTGATCGAACGCTTTGCCCAAAAGCAGCCGGGTGGACACTTCGCGTGTCCCCGCTGCGGGAAGATGACGATGGACGCAGAGAGCGTCACACACAACGCCCTCAGCCGCCGCATTGGCTGCTTCATCTGCGACACCTGCGGAACGGTTGAAGCTCTCGAAGATTTTGCGCATAAGCAGAATTCGCTCAACGTGTGGGCAATCACAAAAGAACCGGAGTTGTGGCGTATGCTGAGCTGGAATAGCGACGGCATCGAGATCGCCGGTCACGAGGGAACGTGGTATGTCATTGACGAGGGTGATTTTCAGATTACCCCGGACGTGGACGGCAAACCGGAAACGCTCACCGCGCACCTGTTCCTGCTTGAAAGTGAGCTTTACGGCGAGGATGCTGCAGGTCTCATCGTGAACGATGAAAAGCAGATCGTCATGGAGGACGTCTGGAACGGCTTCGACGATCTGGAAGACGCCGGGTGGGAGAAAGCGCGGAAGATCGAATGCCCTGTCTGCAAGGGTGAGTTTCTGCGAGAGGACATGACTTTTACACGAGACTGCCACGGCATTACTTACCGGTTGGTCTGCTTCGATTGCTACGACAAGGTTATGGGAAAAGGCTACGACGGAGAATACTACACCGAAGCGGACGAATGTATTGAGGAGGATTATTGAGCATGAAAAAAATTACCGTCCTCGACTTCTGTAATCAGATTGGAGCAGCCAGTGATGAGATTCCAGTTGTGGTGAAAGCCGGACCATTGACGATAGGGCGTTTTGCCAGCCTGTACATGCTGCCAGCCGCGTCCATGCCGGGAACACTCGAAGCGAAGATCAATTTCGTGACATTGAAGCGTGATGAGATTGTGATTCAGGTAACACTGAAAGCGTACAGCACGAAGTAAACACCTCTGTCGCGTCGTTGCTGGACTTGCAAGTTTAGGCAGCGCAAAGCGACGAGAGAATCAATGGGAAGATATAAAAACGGCACAGCGAGCCGCCAAAGCCGCGCAAAAAAGAAAACCCCTCACATGACATTCCTGCCATGCGAGGGGTTTGTTCGTGCGGTCAGATATAGGCGCTGTCCACGTCGTACTGTTCTTGAAAGTTGTTTGCCTTTGCAGCTTCAAATGTGATGCCGCCGCGCTTGTGGTCGGACTTGGCAAGCCCAAAGTAGCCGTTGCAGGCTGCGATGATGATAACCTGCGCCAAGCCGAGCGCCGCTGTCAGCCATGCCGCCGCAGCCGTATAGCTTAACCTGATGCAGAGATACATCAAAAATACGCATTCCTGCGTGATGAATAAGCCGGACAGAACAAGCAGGACGAAAAACTTTTTGCTCGCATCCGACTTCTTTCGCCTGCGCCTTTTCTGCGCCATCAGCCCACGCCGAGCTTCTGTGCGAAGCGGTACAGAACCGTGACAAGCTGCTCGCGCGTCATCATGTCCTGCCACATGAAGTTTGCAGAGCCGTCAGGCAGCGGCGCGCCGCCCTGCACGATGCCGTTGTCAACCGCCCACTTGCGGGCGGCTTCGCTCCAATCGCTGCAATCGTTGTCCTGCAGATCTTTCCGCATCTCGCGGAAAAGCTCTGTGAAGGTTGCCTTGTCCATATCGTCGTCCTCCTTTTCTCCGTTTTCCAACACCATGACCGTATGCCCGGACGATACCAGAATATCGCCCCGGCGCAGGTAGGCGTCAGATGTCAGGTACTTCCGGTCAGTCAGCAGTTCAAATTCTCCCGTCGCAGGGAAGCAGCGCATCATGCAGTAGGTCGTGCAGGAATTGCCCTGCTTGCGGTAGGTTTCTTTCAGGGCGTCGACGCCAGCGGAAATTGCGCAGAGCATCATAAATGCGCTGCAGTCCGTTTCTACGGGCTTTGCGATCTTGCTCAGAATGAAGTCTACCGCTTCCGCAGCGACGTAGGCTGTGTTGCGACCGTCCTGATCGTACCCGATGTTCTTGTTGCCGACACCAGCTTCGCACGCCTGCGCGGCTAGCTCGGCTTTCCTGCGGTCCTTGAACCGGAGAACGCCGAGCCAGCTTCCAGAGTACCAATACGCGAAGTTTAATTCGCGACCGGTCTGATTGCCGGGTTTCTGCCCATGCGCGCCGGTTTCGCCGAGCGACGCCTGCCCGATGCGTACGCTCATGTTTCGTCGCCCCCGGAGGTCAAAAGCTCACCGGCGGTGAGGAAACTGTGATTCAGCCAATACACAGCAGCCTCGATCATAGCGTCCAGCTTTGCTTCGTCAACAGCGATGTGACGTTTTTTGAGCCAGTCAAGCACAAATGCTTTCTTCTCATCTCCGCGACCAGAGCCCTTATAAAGCTGCTCTGCGGCAGAAACAGCGACTCTCACCCAGCCTTCAATATCGGTCTGCTGCTGGGCTGTGGTCTTGCTCTTGATGTACGGAATGACGATGACGGTAATGACTGCTGCGATCAGCGCAAATACCGCCTGAATGATGGTGGTAATGTTGTATTCCATGAATCGTGTTCCTCCTTAGTCATACATGGCGTGAATGCCCTGCTTTGTCAAAAAATCCTTCTGCTTATGCTTGATGTTGGCTACGTAGTTCAGAGCATCGTGCATATCGCCGTTGCAGTTCGCGTCTGGAATGCGCTGTACCGCCTTGGCGGTTGCTTCGCCGAGCGCGATTGCTGCGCCTGTGCTCTGTACCATGAGCAGAAAGAATTCTTTCTGCGCTTCCTCCTGCTCTTCGGCGCGCTTATCCCGCGCCGCAATTTTCCGTTCCAGTTTCCAGACGATAAAGCCCATGATGGCGGACGGAATCCCCATAGCCGCGACAAACGCGATCAGAAACTCGCCAGCGTTGATTGTCATAATCACTTTCACCTCTACTTGCAAAATGCAGGAGAGGCAGACCGTGCCGCCCCTCCTGCTGCGTGTCAGATCTCTATTTCGAGATCCTTCAGGATTTCCTCAACCTGCGGCTTGATGAGAGCCGGCACCTGGTCGAGCGTCTTTTTGCCCTTGACGATCAACGTCGCATACACGACTGCCATATCAGCGACCTCCTTTCCACACAGAATGGTCAAAAGAAAAAGTCGAAGGCGCTTCATACGCCCTCGACCTCATCTTCTTCAAGGATACGCCGGACTTCCTCGCGCAGTCGTTCCGGCACATCATCAAGTGTTTTCAGCCCCTTTCGGATCAGCTCGGCATACACTTTCGCCATATCCATCAACCTCCGATCACAAGCTCATAGACGTCACAGAGCGCAAGCTGCGCCTGCGTGATCTGTGCGGACAGTCCTTCATTGACGCTTTGCAGGTCGCTTACCTGCTGTTTCAGCTTCGGAATGGTCTCCTTTTCGGCTTCGGCCAGCTTCGCCTGCGCGAAATAGCCGTCGAAGCTGCCGAGAATATCATCATAGATCCCGTCATAGAATGGCAGTTCCAGATAATACTCATCGTACTCGAAGCCGGAGATCGTCAGCTCGCCCTGCGTTTCCGAGAACGGAGCTACGTTCTCATAGAACCGCACAAGGCAGTAGCCGGGCTTGTCAGGCTGCTCCTCCAGCGAGAACGCATTTGCCGGCGCATTGTCGCCTCTTACTTTCATTTCGCACAACCTCCTTCAAGATTCGTACCCCGATAGGGTCAACATACTTTTTCCGCGCCGCAACGGAATCACAGTGCTTGAGCTGACCGATTCGGCTCAGAAGCCCTGCGGCAGTCCGATATGCGATCCGGCTGTGCCGCTCGATTTTCTTTCGCACCTTGCGGCACTGGCGCGTGAAACGCAGGAAATTCTTCCGCCGCATAGTCGTGTGATCTCGGTAAAAGCGGTATCCGACATAATCCAGCGGCCGTGCTTTCAAGGGGAACACCTGCCAGTTACCTTTCATCTGCAAGCGCAGCCGCTTTTGCAAATACTCGGCAATCGCTTTCCGCGCACGGTGCAGCTTCTTTTTGTTCGGACCAAAGAGAACAATATCGTCCATGTACCGCGCACTGTGCTTCACGCCGTCGAGTGTCGTGATGTAGCGGTCGAGCGATTCCAGATAGAAGTTCGCAAGCCACTGACAGATGAAAAAGCCAATGGCAATCCCTTGCTCGCAGGTCTGAAGAATATCCCATGTCAGCTTCAGGTATTTCTTGTCTTTGATCTTATGCGCCAGCATCCAGATCAGCTTCCGGCGGTCGACAGAGTGGTAGAAATGGTGAACATCCATTTTGCAGACGTACCGGCTTCCTTTTTTGTCGTGGTGAATGACGCGCTTACAGTGCCGAAGTGCGTGCTTCCCGCCGCGTCCTGGCACCGACGCACAGCTCCAATGGTTCATTCCGCGTAGAAAGGTCGGCTCTGCAGCCATGACCATAAGCGTGTGAACGATGCCATCAGGGAAGAACGGAACGTATTCAATCGTCCGCCACTTCCGGCTGCTGGCATCGTAGATCTGGCGCTTTCTCGGATGCGACGGGGCAAAGGTCTGTGTTTGCAGAAGATCATAGACGCGGTTCGTGTAGCCATCCACATCAGCCAACACCCGTTTTACGTCGTGCCGATTGTGCTTGCCCTTTGCGCCAAACACAATGGCTTCGCGGATGTGCTCTTTGTCGCACATCCATTCATACAGGAATCCTTTTCTTTTTGGCATTTGCCTCGCTCCTTGTTTGCCATCGGGGTCTTTCCAGATACCTTACGGTCGTACTAGAGCCCGTCCTGTAGCGGCAATATTTCCACCAAGCGGTGAGGGAGAATCTGCGCAAAGAAACGGAGCATACAAACAAGTAGGCGCGCGCCGATGTTCGAGTTCGCGTTGGACGAGTCGTTGTTGCCATTGAAGAAGAACAAGCCGCAATTCCCGGCGGTGTTGCTATAGTTGCCGCCGACGCAGAGGACGCACCAGCCAGAGTTCGAGTTCACGCGAAGCCCAAAAACCACGCACAAACTGCGCAGACAATCCCACCGAGCATTATACTGTCTATGCGTCTGGAAGATCTGAAAACGGGAGAAAATAACGAAATACGTTATTCTGAAAAAATATACGCGCCGCGCTTCGCGCGGATAGATAGGGTGTGGCGCTGCCGCGCCAGAGCGTAAAACGAACCGCTCTGAAAACGGAAGCCCACGGGGGCTGCGGCCCCCGATCCCCCGTTAGGGGACGTAAAGGAGGCGCGCGCCGATGCTCGAGTACGCGTAGGACGAGCCGTAGTTGCCATTGAAGAAGAACAAGCCGCAAAACCCGGCGGTGTTGCCAGAGTAGCCGCCGACGCAGAGGACGCACCAGCCAGAGCTCGAGTACACGCGATCTGGAACGTAGGTCGTTTGGCTTCCGCCCGACGCAGTTGGAATGAACGCCCATGGGAGCGCGGCGCAGTTGCCAAGCGCCGCGATAAAGCCGTTGTTGCTTGGTAGACTGAGACCAGCCGACGTATAGTTGGTGGATGTATCGTCTGCATACTTCGATGGGTCTGTGCAGATGTAGGCGGCGCGGTTGCTGAAGTTGATGCCGTCAATCCACTCATAGACGTTGCCCCACGGGTTTTCGATGCTGCGATACTGTACGCCGCCGTAACCCGTTCTGGCAGAAGCGACCGTGCCGGTGTGGTAGGTCATGCCGTCCGTCGTGCCGGTCTTCTGCAGCGAGGAATTGCCGACAATGCCGTTGCCGATCTTGCTCTGGCTGTCCCAGTTTGCATACTCGACAAGATAGAGCAGCCAGACCGCGCACCACGACGCATAATCGTACTGCTGCCACTTGCTGCCCTTGTTCCGGGAGTTTGTGCGGGCTGTGGCGCGCGTCATGCTCGTCAGCGGATTTGCACCAGATTTGGAGGCATAGCCGGAGATCGTATTGTATCGTCCAACATAGCGACCGGAACCGGGGTGCTTGGCAAAGCCGGTGAACGATGCGTTTGCGACGTAGTAATAGATTTTGCTGTTGGCGCTGTCATAGACGATCTTGTAATAGAATTCCGGGATAAAGACCATCGTATCGTAGGACGTCCGGGAGAATCCAGACTGACCTTTCTTGTACGACACTGCGCCGTTGATGATGTTGTATTCCTCCATGCCTTGCCACGGCATGAATGCGTCGAATGGAGAGCTGCCAGCGCCTGTGCCGATGGCAGCGCTCGGCTCCGAGGACACGGCGGCATTGACATAGCCGTTCGGGTCGTTGCTCGGCGTCAGGCGGGAAAGAGCCGGAGAGGAATTGCTGTACGTCCAGCAGACGCCGAAGATCGTCACGAACACGCACGACACGGTGCAGGTCTTGCTTGCCGGCGCGTTGTAGTTCGTGTCGCTGGCAACGGAAACCGTGATCGTAACCGTGCCGGAGTTTTCATCGACGCTGTGGACGGTCACAACATTTCCCGAAACGGAAACACTGGCAATATCGGGGCGGTTGGATACAGCTGTGATCGTTCCTGTGCCAAGCCGTGTGACCGTGAAAGAGTCTGTCAGTTTTCCATCTTCCAGCTTGATCGAGGTCTTGCTGAGCGTCAGTGAGCCATCTGCCTTGCCGATCTTCCACGACACAGTTTTCGGCGCGGTTGAGCCGTCTGCCCACTGATAGAGAGCTGTGTCTTTCAGCGTAAACTTCGCGCTGTAATTGCCGGCGTTCGTGCCGCTGGTCGTGCCGCCGAGCGTCATTTTCGTCGTATCGTAGTTGTACCATGCCGGGCTTTGCGAGCTGCCTGAATAGGTCAGGCTTCCGCTCTGGCTCGGCACAGTCACATTCGTCTTGGTGACTGTGATCGCCTGTGTTGCAGTGCAGGATACGCCGCCCTCCGTGTATCGGATGGTGACGCTGGTGCGACCTGCTTCCAGACCGCCGCTTGGCTCGACCGATACGCCTGTTGCAATCAGCGTGGCGCCGTTGGAATATGTCGCTTTGACCACCATGCCCGCCATAGAAAACGGCTCACCAGCCTTGTATGCGGTCTTTGTGGGTGGCGTTGTGATCTCAATAGACGCGAGCTTGATACTGCCCCCGCTCCCGCCGATCATCTGAAATACCTTGCTCATTGTGAGACCTCCGCTCTGAGAATGTTTACTGAGATTGCGCCGGTTGGCGTGTCGGTACAGGTAAACGGCATCTTTCCATTTTCGGTGATGTCACCGACCTTCACGCCAGCGTCGCCCCATGCCGTAAGGCTTGCGGAAACCGGCGTCACGATGTAAGCATAACCGGATTCCAGAAACCGTGCGTCTTCCAGCGTCTGCGCAAGATTCGACCAGCCGCTGACGGGCAGCGACAGCGTGAACGAAACAGCCTTGCCGCTTTTCTTGGAAAACAGATCTGCGTGGGCCTGCGCAGCGGCATTGTGCGAGGTAACCGCTGTAGTGCCTGCACCTGCGGATTCAAAGTTGCTGCTGTCCTTGAATGCCGCAGAGCCGAGGTCTGACAGCCACTTCATAATCCGGCCAAGCAGCACTTTCAGCTCCAAGCCGGATTCAAGCTGCGTACGCGCTGCGGACTGGGTGAAGGTTGGCTTCAGCGTGCCGCCGTCGCCGTCCGTATTCAGCTTCGCATCGAACAAGGCTTTGTGCGCCGCTTCGGATTCGTTGTGGTTCTTAACGGCGTCCTTTTCTTCCGCACCGACCTGCTCAGCGGTATAGTCTCCCTTTTTCGGAGCGACCGCACCAGAGCGTCCATTGAACGATGTCACACCGCCCGCTGGTCCGAGCAGGCTGACAGGATCAGGGTTCGGAAGACCGCCGTCGTTCGTCCAGCTCAGAACGCCCGCGTCGGTCAGATGCGGCGTGAAGATCACACCGGGATTGCCCTGCGTGCCGCGCGATGGGAAGCCGGAGTCAATGAATGCCCCCTGAGTGCCATCCCACACATACCAGTTTTCGTTATCCCCGATATAACAGGCTTTGCCCGCAGCAGACACCAGCGCGGACGCAGCGGCGCTGATCAGCGCAACTTCGGCGTCGGTGAGCGTTTCGGCAAGCGTGGAGATTGGAACACGGCGCACCTTGCCGCCAATCGACGCGAGGATGAAGTCAACAATCGCCGCAGAAGCAGCAATCGGCTTGGAATTTACGTTTTCTACTGCCATACGATCACCTCTTCCTCTTACAACTCCGTGATGAGCGCCTGCGGCATGGTGGCGGCGTTCTTTCGGTCTTCTGTGATGGCGTTGATCTCGCGCATGACACAGTTTGTGAACGAGAGATCCGCTGTGACAACCCCCATGTGCGACAGCAGCCGCAGACAATAGATGAACAGCGCATCTTTCACGCGCTCACAGCCGCAACGCTTATTCTGTTCAAAGATTTCTTTCACCCGCGCGATTTTTTCATCAGTCGAAAGCGCGGTCAAAGACTTCCGTGCAAAGAACAAGTCTATTGCAGCGGCAAAAAAATCATACGCGATTACATTGGAAAGCCCGATGGCAGCGTACTCCGCCTTGACGCACCGCGCCGCCTTTTCCGGCGTGATCTCGTCAGCGTACATTCGCTTGTTATAGCAGACGATAATCATATTCAGCGCATCGACCAGCTTGTCAATATCGCCGCCGATTGCCGTGCGCAGCTCGCTTCGCTGTTCGGCGGAAACTGTGTCCGTCTGCAAGGCGATTGCGAGATTTGCCGCAGCGATTTCAAAGTTGCTTGCAATTTCCAATGGGCTACCTCCTTACTTCGATACGTTTGTGCAGTTCGTTCCACAGTAGCCGCAGGACGTTTGGCACGAGGTCGTGCAGCCGGAAGAGCAAAGGCCGAGGCACGAGCCGACGCACCCAGCATCGCCGCAAGTCACTGAGCAAGTCGTTCTGCAGTTGCCGGAACAGGTGCTGGAGCAGCCGCCAGAACAGCCGCCGGAGCAGCCGGAGCAGCTTCCGTCACACGAACCGGAGCAGCCGCCCTTGCAGTTTCCGCCGCAGCCATAACATCCGCCCGTGCAGGAACCCTCGCAGGTATTCGCGCAGCCGCTCCCACACCCGGTACAAGAGCCCTGGCATTCGCCGGAGCAGGTTGTTTCACAGCCGCCCGTGCAGTCGCCAGAGCAGCCGGTATAGCAAGCACCCGTGCAGGACGTTTCGCAGTCACCCCGCGTCTTGTCCGTCATGGGGCGTGTTTCAAAGAGCGTCAGAGCTGCTTCAAAGCCGGTGATGTCCTCATCGAACACGATTCTGCGACCGTCGAGGCTCGGCACCTTTTCGCTGTGAATCTTCGACAGCGGAAGCGCCAGCTTTTCGTAGTGCTCCACATCGACCGTGTGATCTTCTGCCGGATTGTTTGTGTATTCGTATTTCTCACCGCCATACTCCGCGACAGAGCCGGTATGGCAGCGCCGCAGACACTCTGCCTTGACACGCGCTTTCAGAGCCGCGAAGCGTTCAGCCTCGATATATGCCATAATCAGCCCTCCTTGGATAGAGATTTGAGCATTTCCAGCTCTGCATCTGAGATGATCTCAAGCGCCCAAGCGTCGGGAATATCCAGCCGATACCGTGTCCTCTCGCCCTGCTTGCGGTGCAGCTTGTTCCAGTAGTAGGCGTTCGCTAGCACCCGTGCCTTGTGCATCGGGCAGATGTACGTCACGCGCTTATCGGGTGTTCCTGTGCATTGGTAGTTGTACGCACTGCACCAAGAGCAGCCGGACGCGATCTGGCAGCTGAAGCATTCGTCTGTGGACTGGCTGCGGCGCGTGACCGCTGCCATTTCTGCAACGCGCACCCTATGCTCCGGCAAAACGTTGATGCCGTGCTCCAGATCGCCAATGGCATAGGGTTTTTGGTCGCTGCCGAGAGACGTTCCCATGTAGCGCAGGCATGGGAAGAAGACGCCGTTGCAGTCTACTGCAAGCATCAGCCCCGTCCCGCCGCACCAGTTCTGATTGTCATCTTCCCGCATCGGGTGACCGATGTTCTCTGCGAAGATGGACAGATATGGCTGCTCATCGAGCATCAGGGCGAAATCGGCAAGCTGTTTGAGCTGCGTGTAGAGCGTTGCCGCATGGTCGAGCGTCCAGCCCTTTTCGTACACACAGTTCAGGTTGATTGCCTGATACCCCGCACCCAGAAGACCAATCACAGCATGATACAGATAGTTGACGTTCCCCGGCGCGATGGTCATTTTCGAGCCGAGGGGATACCCCTTCGCCATGTAGTCCTTTGCCGCAGCGATAGCAAGATCGTAGCTGCCCGAACCATCAGGAAAGACACGGCAAGAATCATGGAGCTGTTTGTCGCCGTCTATCGAAACAGAGAGCGACACATGGGCTGCCCACTTCTCCAAAAATCGCTGCACTTCCGGTCGGAAGTACAGCGTGCCGTTTGTGGACATCGACGCTTTCCATCGCGTCGCCCACGGGTGATGCAGGCGGAAGGTCTGCGCCACAAAGTAGTCTAAAATCTGATCGACAAGCTCAACTTCCAGAAGCGGCTCACCGCCGATAAAATCCAGCACCACCCCGGCAACCTCTGTCGATGTGATATAGCGGTTCGTCCGCGCGTCTGCGGCAAGCAGCATATCGACAGCCGCTTTTGCCGTTTCAAACGACATCTTACGATGCGTCTTGCAGCCCTGATAGCAATAGCTGCACCGCAGGTTGCAGTCCTCCGTCACTTGAAACGTGATGCACTTGGAGTGCGGCGAGTTGATGCCAAGCTCAATACCGGGCATAGGGAACAACCGCGCCAGCATCTCCGTGAAGCTTTCCTGCGGCCTAACCATCGCTTTGCACCCGCGGCATCACCGTCACCGTGGCGGTAGAAAAGTCAAGCGTCCAGTCTACCACAGCGTCGCCGATTTTGGGGATGATGACCTCCCGCTCCAGCGTCGCCTTTGCAATCTCATATTCCTTGCTCTTTCCGAGGTAGTCCTGCATCCATGCGTTGTATGCATCGGTATCTTTCAGCCCCTGCTTCGCCGCCATGAGCAGCAGCTCACGGACGGCGTTTTTGTCATAGTGCAGGGACTCGATGTAATTGGACAGCTCGGCTTCAATCTGAATTTTCATACGAGAGTCCTCCTAAGATCAAGAATAAGCAACAGGAACGTGCTCCCAGTCGGTGCCGTTCCAATACTTCAAGCCGCCGGTAACAGGTGTCGGATCAATCCAGAAAAGATTCTTCTGCGTCGGCGGCGTGTTGCCGGTGACAAACAACGCCAGACTGGACAGCTTCATAAAGACAGGAGCGGAATCTGGTCCTTGCGCCAGCAGCGAAGTTTCCGTCGGCGCAGCAACCTGACTGAGCGATTTCTCGCCGTCTGCGAAGACAATGCAATTCTTTGTCCACTCACTGCGCCCTGTGCCGCCGCGCTGCACGATGACCGTGCCGTCGTTGATGTCGGTGGCGCTGTGCGAATGCTTTGATGCGGCGGCGCCGATGTCGCCGGGCTTTACCTTGTGCGGGTTGCTGTAGTCGGAAAGATGCGATTTCAGCAGTGACAGCGCCTTTGCAATCTTTCCGAGGATAGACCCCATCTTCTCGCCGGATGAAATATCCGACAGCTCCTTTGCTGTCGCAAAGGTGGGCGTCTGGTCGATCAGAGCCTTGTTTTCTACGTTTCCAAGCCCGATCTGCTCCTTGGTCACCTTGTGTGGATTGTTCTTGTCGTTTTTGTGATTGTTCAGTTCCGTAACGGTTGCGTAGACCAGCGTTTCACCAAGCGCCGCAGACACGTTTTCGGCCTCGCTGACGAACACCACGAAATCATACTGCGACGCAAGCAGGCGCTCAACGTTGGGATTGATATAGTCCGCTTTTTCGACCTCTGTTTCCTGCCAGATGCAGTAGCAGAGTTCGTTCGTGGGGTCGTCAGGGTCTTCGACGAAAATGCCGATCTCCGTTGCCCAGAAGCCCGTGATCTCCAGCTCGACGTTCTTGAACGACACCGTCAGCGTGATGTATTTCTCGCTGCGCGTCGCAGAAGCAATTTTCAGAGAAAGCAACGGGTTCTTCAAGTCGTTCGCGCCGTCGCCCGGCGTGCCGTTGCCGTATTTGATGCGTGTGAATTTGATCGCGTCGCCCATGAGCCCGCGAAGCATGACGTTGTACCCGTCAGGGGTCAGCCAGTGTGTCATACCGTTGCCTCCTTATCCATCATAATCAAGCCGCCATCCCAGTCGCACAGAGCGTTTCCAGCTTCATCGCCCATGATGTCGATGTCCGTGTTGACCTCGCCCGTGGTGAGCTTGAATTTCTTCGTGACGCTCATAACCGCGCCGAAGTACAGAATCAGCTCACGGACGGAAATTGCACGAATACTGTCCAGCACTGCGCTCTTGCGGCTGACCACTTCAAGGATCTGCAGGAACGTGCGGATGTTGTCGTTGACCTGCCGGATGTCCACATCGAAGATGCGGTAGTGATTCGGCTCGCCGCCGTATTCAAACCATTCCTGCACCTTGCCGGAGCCGAACGAGGTAGACAGCGCCAGCTCGACGGCATACTTCGTGCCGAGGTGCCTGCGGACGTGCCAGGACTCGCGGAACGTGGCACGCTTCTGCTCAATGCTCCAGTCGTTATCCCACCAGCTCACGCCAAAGTCATGCGCAAGCTGATCGAGCAGCGCCTCCGGCAGCGTGTCGATGTGCTGGTAGATCATGTTTTGCTCGATCTCGGCGGGGCGCGCTGTCAGGATCTCCGCGACGCCGGTTGCGAGTGCGAGCATTTTTTCATCCTGCCGCAGCACATCGGGGAGGACATTCAGCAGGTTCTCAACCGTGAGACCGTACTGCTCATTCATCCTCGTAGCCTCCGTTCACGATTGTTTTTGCCCCTAGCTTTGCAATCTGCGGCGCGGCGTTGTTCTTTCCGCCCTCCAGCACCGTATAGCTCGGGGAGCGGAGCACGATCCGCTTGACGCCTGTGTGGAACAAAAGATCACGCAGCTTGTCGGGGTTGATGTCGCGGCCGAGTTTGCCGGACTGCCACGCGACATACTGCTCAACGGCTGCATTCACGGCTTCCTGAATCGCCGCGCCGGAGAGCGTTGTATCGGTTGGGACGTAGTAGGTGAAGTCGATGTCGTAGGAGACGATACCGGGGTCTTTCACACTGACATAGTCCGCCAGAGGACGCACCTTGCTTTCGTTGCAGGCGGCAAGGACGGCGTTTTTAATTTCAGTAGTTGCGATCGTGCCGTCTGCCATCAGAACGTAAATATCGACGTGTCCCGCTCCGTCAAAGGTGAGCGACACATCGATCTGACTTGCACTTGCCAGCGCGCCGCCTGCGGTGATTGCAATTTGCAGCAGACCGTTTTCGTAGGTGGCGGTATAGTCTGTGTCGGCGCTTGCCGCCGTGCTGCTGCCCTTGGCGTAGACCGCCAGAGAGGGCAGGTCGATGGTATCACCGCCCCAAAAAGCGTACTTGATGCCGCCTTTCGTGTAGAGATCAAGCGTCACTTTCTTTACGACGGCCGGGCGAACAGCCTGCACGTCGGCAATCTCTGTGGACACGGATTTTGCGTGGTAGATGTAGGAGCCGACCGCGCCAGCCGTAGAAAACGCGAACATGGATTCGCGCATCAGCTTGTAAAATTCTTCGTCGCTGGCGATCTCCGAGCCGTCGTCGGAAGTCGTGATATTGGTGCAGGACGTGTAGTAGTCGAACACATCAACGATCACATTGAGCTGCCCGAGCGCGTAGCCGTTGCCGATTGTGCCGTCTGTCTGGCACCGAATCGCGGTATCAACATAGGTTTCGCCTGCGCTGATATAGGCGTCGGCAACGGTTTCCCAGATCAGGGTATTGCTCGCATCGGTGACGCGCGTTCCCTTTGGAACGAGGACGGCAAACGTCTGCGCCTCGGAGATTGTGAAGCGTTCCGTGCAGTAGGCGGGCTTCGCCTGCGGCCGCTTCTGCAAATAATAAAGCTCCGCCAACGCGTCAAGGTTCTTGCCATCAGCACGGCTTGGAATGTTCTGATTTGCCGTGTAGTTGTTGTAGACGCGCTCTTGAATAATGACGCTGGCTACCCACTGCGCAAACAGCTTTTCGGGGCTGGCGGGTCTGACGCTTATGCCAGTGAGATTTTCATAGACGGAAATCAGAAAATTGGTGATCTCCGCAGCGTCTGTCGAAACAAACTGAAATTCTGTGTTACGGCTCATTGACGATTTCCACCTCCACAATCGTAATCAACGCGCCCTGCATCTCTGATCGTGTATCGAAGTCAACGCTTTTGACGCGGACGCGCGGCTCATATTCTTCGATCGCTTCACGAATCTGCGAAAACAGCAGTACCTTAGCCGCCGGAATCGGGCGGTCGATCAAGGTTGCGTCAACGCCAAAACCGCGATACATCGGGCAGGAGCCCTTGATCGTCCGCAGGATGATGGACACGTTCTGCAGAATGGATTTTACGGTGTCGGTTTCGTTCAGGCTGATCGGTCCGATCTCCGACATAGTGATCTTGTATCCCATAGCGCGCCTCTCATCGTAAGTATTCTTGCAGGGAAATGCTCAGCGTCGCGCCGATGATGTTCCCGTGCCCGTCAAAGTGCTCTGCCTTGACCTTGTGATTCAGGATCGTCCAGCGGTAGCGCCCGTATCCGTGATTGCCGATTGTAAGCGGCAGCGTCGCGCCTTGCCGCTCCAGATCAAACAGCCGCCAGATCTCGGACATCGGATCGACGCCGAGCGAGGACAAAAGCTGAATGTCAAAGGTAATCTTCGCAAGGTTCGTTCCCGTGTATTCCGATATACTGTTGCCGGCGTGAAGATCGTGCGTAGCGTATCGCGCAGAGCCGGACCATACGAGATTGCTGATCGTTTTTACCGTGCGTGACGATACCGAAAAGACAATGCCTCCCAATGCTCCTACAATCATCCGATACCTCCCAGCACGAAGCCGTCTCCGTTGAACACAGGCAGATAGAGCGTAAGAACCGTATCGTTGACCAGCGGCATCCAAGGCTTGATCGTCAGATCGTGCTGATGCCCCTCTTGCACTTGCGTCTTTTGTGGCGCAGGGTCGTATGCTGGAATGTGCGGGTGCGTATCCAGCACATAGAGCCAGCCGGACGTCATATTGCAGTCCTGAAACTTCACACGCGCCTTTCGCTTGGCATTGTCGATGTCCGTCACTGTCCCGATGCGAACAAGCCGCTTGAGCACTTTTTCAGCATCCATCAATATCCCTCCAATACCATGCGCAAAGAGATCTGCGTTGTGTAGCCGCTGCCATCCAGCTTGTGGACAGCCTGCTTGATGATGTACTTCCCGTCGTAGCCGCCCCAGCCTTTCAGCATGACATTGACGCCTGCGACAAGGTTTGTATCTCCCGGCAGCAGAAACCGTGCCTGACGGCAGAACTTGTTGTGCAGCCGGAGATTCTTTTCTGCCAGCGCCTTTGCTTCTTCCGCTGTTTCCACCTTGGCGGTAAGCTCTAGCTGCTGGTTGTTCGGGTCCTCGGTGTATCCCTCAATTTTGGCGATGCCCTCGATGCACTGACCTGTTTCCGGGTTGACGTAGGACACCCGGCACGACGCATACTGCACATCGGCTGCGCTGGTTTCGAGCTGATAGGTCTTGTAGCTGCGGTCGTAGCGTTTGATGGTAATGACCTCCGGCAACGCTTCGTATTTGCGCTGATCGAACAGCACGAGGATCTGATTTGTTGCCTTGAGAGAAATCCCCGCATCGTGGCAGAGCTGCGACAAAAATTCAATGTCACTCATGTCAATCTGCTCGACGCGCTCATAATACGGGTCGCTGTCTGATTCATACATGCACGTCATGCCGCCGTTTCCGGCGATCTCATTTGCGATGCCGGAGAGCGTATAGCTTTCCCATGCTTTGCTCTTGCAGGTCTGGCGGAGCTGCGAGGAAAATGGAATCGAGGAACCTTTGATGCAGACCGTGTTCGGCGGTCCGCTGCAGGAAATGTGATCGAGTTCAAATTCTCCGCACGGCAGCACCGCGTCAGAGCCGTCGCTGTTCCAATTCTCGCGTACAAACACAACGTCCATGGCAAGCCGCTGCTCCGCGCCGCTGCCATCGGAGGACGCACCCTGCTCGCCAGAGGAAGCAGCCGAGCTTGAGCCGCCGCTTTGCGCGGCTGCCTGCGTGGAGGAAGCGGAGCCGCCCTGCGACGAGCCGCCGATCCTGCCCCAGCTGATGATTCCGGCTCTGCGGGTGTTGATGTCTGTGATCTGTACGCGCGCGCCGGTCGCATTGATCATCTGCCCGTTTCCCATGTAGATGCCAACATGATCGACAACGCCTTGCGTTCCGAAGAAGATGAGGTCGCCGGGCTTCGCCGTGGCTTCATTGACCGGCGCCGCCATGTCCTTGTACCCCTGCGCCGTTGTTCTGGGAACGCTGATTCCGGCTTCGTTGAGCGCGTAGTAAACAAGCCCGGAGCAGTCAAAGCCGCTCGGACCACTGCCGCCCCAAACATACGGCGTGCCGAGGTACTTGTTTGCCTCGCTGACAACAGCATCGCCGCTCCCGCTCCCACCGGATGACGATGCCCATGAAAGATTCTCGGAAATCTCATCCAGCCAGTGCATGAGCCACAGATCGTCGCGGTCCTGAATTTTGATCTGCAGATCGTCCGTTTCGTCCTCTTCGTTGTCTGTGTATGTGATGGACAGAAGATATGGCTGGATGGATTTTGTGATATTGACGCCGCCGAAAGAAACCTCGGCTTTTGTGCGTCTGGCAAGATTCCGGCTGCTCATTTCCGCACCTGCTTCCAAGGCGGCAGCGTAGACGCGCCGGTTTCCTGCACATCAGGGATTGTCAGCACAATGCCTGACGGGAAAGAGAAATACCCAAGCAGCGAGCTATTGGCGTTCATCAGATCGTCCGTATGGTCCACGCTGCCCATTTCCTTATAGGCGATCATGTCCCACATATCGCCCTGTACGGTCGTGTAGATTTTGCTCATCGGTATGCCCCCCGCTGCGCGTTGATGTTGTCTTCGCGGATCACAGCGCGCACATGCTCGGCAAATTCCTCGCCGTAGCTCTCCAGCCTGTCCATCACGCCGTCGTTGACGTCCCCCTCGACAGCGATGTTCACCTGCACGGGAACGGCACTGTCGGAGGTAGCGGTCATAGCTTCAATGGCGCTGTGCGTATCGGCTGCATTGAGAACAGCTTCGCCGCCGTGCATCATGACGAACTCAGGACCTTCTTCACCGACAAGGGCAAGACCGGCTTCTGCAGAGGTCGTGCCGCTGGCATATCGGGAGAACCCACTCATGCGGCGGTTTGGGAAACTGCCATTGTAATAGCCGTTTCGGTTGAGGGCGGCAAGCGCGGCGCTTCCAAGCTGGGAGTACGCCTGCTGCACCGTCGGGAGCATTCCCGTCGCGCCATCAATAAAGCCCTGAATTGTAGCGCGTCCAGCTGCTGCAGCTTCGGTGCCGTAGTCCATGCCGTCAACGGCGTTTTCAAGGTCTGCGCTGATCGCGTTCATGAACTCGGAGAAGCCGGTGCGGAAGTCCGCAATATCCTCTGCGGCTTTATCCTGTTCTTCGCGCAGCTTCTTCCAGTTCGCAACCATCGCCGTCAGATCTTCGTCGCTGGCAGCAGCCATGCCGGCAATCGCGTTGACGCTGTCTGCGCTGCCATCGGCAAAGGAGCCAATCAGGTCGCTCAGACCCTCAATGTCACCGGTTCTTTCCCGCAGACTTGCAAGGTTTTCGTTGTACGTCTGCCAATGCGTGATCTGTCCTTGAAGGTTGGTGTTAATGCTGGACGCGGAGGTTGCGATGATGCTGTCCGCCTCCTGCCAAAGCGAATACTGCCCACGAATGCTCTCCTGCGCAGAATCATAGGCGTCATTATACGCCTGCGTGATCGCTTCAACGCGCTCCATGGCGCTGCTGATCTCGGCGCTCAGTTCGCCGTAGCCGCGGCTGGCATCATCGGTCGCAGAGGTGGCGTCTTCGGTTGCAGAGGTCAGATTCTGAACCGCCTCCTCGGCGAGCGCAATCTCATCCTGCGCTGCCTCCAGCGCCTCATTGTCCTTTTCGATGGCTTTCTGGTAAGCGCCGACCTCGTCCTGTGCAGCAAATACCGCTTGCGCGTTCTGCTCTAGCTTTCTGTTCAGCTCATCGGTCGTTTCACCAAGCCACATGCTGGCGTCTGTGACAAGACCGGTTTCTTCAAAGTAGTCCTGAACTTTCTGATTGGCTTCCTGATAAAGCCGGTTCTGACGTTCAAACTCATCGTTCTGCGCCTTTTGCGCAACAGCCAGCTTGCCCTCGGCGTCCCGCAGTCCGATCTTGTTTTTCTCAGCTTCAATCAGGACGTCGGCATTCTTACTGTAAATCTCGGTAAGCTGCTCCTGATACGCCTGTGCGATGGCGTTATCTTTCCACGCCTGCGTATTGGCTCGCAGGGCTTCCGTACCGCCGTTGATCGTGTCGGTTTCAAGGTCAATGAAATTCGCCAGCTCCGGCACGGTCTGTGTCAGCATCACGAGAATGCCGTGGTATTCGCGCTGCTGCTCCGCGCTCAGTTCGCTCAGAGCGTTCAGCTCATCGAGGCGGTCAATGTAGTTGCTTGCTACATTTGCAGAGGCTTCGGTCGTTGTGACTGTGTCGCTGCAGGCGGCTTTGGCGTCATTCATGGCGCTGTCAAGCTCCCGTGCAGCCTCCGTCAGTTCGCGAACGGATGGAACGCCATCGTTCCTGGACGCTTCGCTGAGCGCGACAATTCCGGCGGCGAGCGCCGCAACCGCCGTCACACCCAGCATGATCGCGCCGGCAGGTCCGGCAAACAGCGTCGCCATATCAAGCGCCTTGATCACCTTGGAAATTGCCGCGTATGCGGTCAGTGCCACCGTTGCACCGCCGACTACGCCTGTGAATGTTGCGACGCCCTTGACGAGCGCCGGATTCTCCTGCACAAACGCGCCGAGGACGTTCAGCACGTCCGTTCCGGCGTCGTAGACATCACGCAGCGCCGGAGCAAACGCATCGCCTACGGCAACCTTGAGGTTATTGTAGGCGTTCTGCATCATATCCAGCTTGGACTGCGTGGTGGCATATCGCTTGTTGGCTTCGTTCGTCAGAGCAATATTTTCATCCCACGCGGTATTTGCTGTCTGTACGGCGCTGTCCATCTGGTCTGCGGCCAATGCAAGGGATTTGAGCATATTGCCCTGACGGATGCCTTTCAAGCCGAGGTCTTCCAGAACCAGAACGGCACTTTCGCCCCGTTCATCCAGCGTCCCAAGCCCGCGGATGAACGCTGTCAGAGCGTCCAGCGCGTCCGTGCTCCACGTTTGCGCGAACTCATCCGCAGACATTCCCGCGACGTCTGCAAAGCCCTGCAGCGCATCTTCGCCGTTTGCAACAGCCTTTTCGATGGCGTTGAGCGTCTGCGTCATGGCTGTGCCGCCGGCTTCTGCCTCAATACCGACGGAGGACATCGCCGCGGCAAGCGCCATGATCTGCGGCTCTGTCAATCCTGCCAGCCTGCCGCCGGAGGCAAGGCGCGTACCCATCTGCGTGATCTCAGATTCGGTCGTTGCAAAGTTGTTGCCGAGATCGACAATCACGGCGCCGAGCCGGTCATAGTTGTCGGCGGACATGCCCGTGATGTTTGCGAACCGCGCGAGGGCTGTTGCTGCGTCCTCGGCGGTCATATTTGTTGCCGTGCCGAGCATTGTCATAACGCGCGTGAAGTCGAGCAGCGCGTCTTTCTGAATGCCAAGCTGTCCAGCGGCTTCTGCAACAGCGGCAATATCGGTCGTGGTAGCCGGGATCTCGGTGGACATGGCTTTGATCGCATCCGACATATCTGCCAGTTCTTCGTCCGTCAGATCTGTCGTTTTTGCGACACCTGTCATTGCTGATTCAAAGTCCATCGACGCCTGTGCGCATTCGTCGAAGCCTTGTTTTATTTCTTTAAGCAGGGCGGCGATACCGGCTGCGGCAAGAACACCTGAAACTGCGTCTACGGCCTGCGTTGCACGGCTGCCAAAAGATTCCGCGCTATCTGCCGTGTCGCCAAGCTCTCCGCGTGCCTTTGCAAAGGTAGAACGGAACTCTCGGCCAAGCTGCGCTTCGAGCGCAAATAGCATTTCATATTCTTTTCGCGATGCCATATCTCCGCCTCACTTTCATTTGCGTTTTCGATTCTCCATTTCCTCAGCGATAATTGCGTTGGAGGACTTCACCCACTGTGCAAGATCGCCGAGCCGGAGAGATAGCCAGAAATCTACCGGAGTGTTGTTTGTCCGCGCCATGACGAGGCACTGCCTGCGGAGCCATGCGCCGCCATCGCCGACGATCACTCCTTGCGCGATAAAAAACCTCTTACGGTGTTCCGCAGACGGTTGAAATCGCGGATGCTGAGCTTACCCAGCGCGTCAAGACCAAGATTCTCAGTACACGCCTTGACGCAAACGCGGATAAGATACTCGCTGTCAAAGTTCGCAACGATCACCGTATGCCCGAGCATCTGCAGCTCCCGCTCAATCGCAAGGGAGTCATTTCCGCTGAGCCCTTCAAAGTTGAAGGTCAGCTCCGTGTAGGTTTTGTCATCGTGAACGAGCGGTCTTGCGAGCTGCATCACAAATGCCGCATAGTCGATTGCGGCGTTTTTCTTATCCTGATCTTCCGCAACAGCGAAGATGTCACTGCTTTCCGCTGCGGTCGTTTTCTGAATATTCTTGTTTTCCATGATTCATAGCTCCTTTCAAAAGTGGTGGGGCGGTGCATGACGCGCCGCCCCAAAGATTTACGATTTACCGAGCGCCTTGCGGGTGTCGGAAAGATAGTCGACGCCGTTCAGCTCGCAGATGTAGTTGTACGGGTCAAGCTCCATCGCCTTTGCACCGTCGATGTACGTCACCCAACGGCGTACGGCGTAGCTGCCGGAGCCGTCTGTGGGGGACGCCGGGGCAATATTGCCGTTCGACAGCGTTTTCGGCACAAGCACAAGGACATGCTTGACCGACTGCGTCTTGTAAACGCCAGCAATCGGGTCGTACACCTGCTGCGGTGCGCGCAGGTCAATGTTGTGCTCACGCGGTTCCTGCAGCTTCAGGCTTTCGGCGCTGAACGTGCGGAACTTGAGCTGCGCGGTCATGGCGTTCATGTGGCCGATGATCGGTGCTTCCACGTTGCCGGCGATACCCGCGCCGGAAACGGTCGTGACGATGAAATCAACGTCGGGCAGCGTCACGGAAGCAAGACCGAGGAAGTCCTTGGCGTCTTCGTAACAGGCGAAGTTGATGACAGCCTGATCTACCATTCCCATGTTTCAACCCCTCCTTCTTACGCCAGTGCGCTCTGCACATAGTCGGTGTCGTACTCCAGAATGAAGTCGATTTCCTGTGCAGGGCTGGGCGGCGTCATGTAGATGTGGATTCTCACGATACCTGCCATGAGGTCCGTCATGGGATTCTCGGAATCGAGGATCTCAACACGGGCGCCGAGCAGATACTCGCTGCCCACAAGACCAGCGAGCCAGTTATTCGCAGAATCCTTGATGTTGTCCAGCAGACGGCGGTTCATCGGGCTGTCCGTCTTGCTCCAGAATGTTTTGATGAGGGAGTTGCCCACCCACTTGAACATTCTGCTGATCGGAATGTAGTAGTCCTTGATGTCGGTGTTGCTGGGATAGCACGCGGTGTAATCGCCCCACGCAACCCAGCCGTTCATAAACCGGAGCGCCGTGCAGATGCCATTGGCGTTCAAAATGTTCGCCTGCTCCAGCGTGAGCGTGATGGCAGTCCCGTCCTCCAGGCACGCGCCGTCGCACTGGAGGTTCTTGTTGGACGGAGATTCATAGGGAACACCATCGTTGCCGCTGTCCACCTTTGCCATAAGTCCTGCAAGCTGCGTAGACAGGTGGAACTGTTTGTTGCCGAGCTTCACCTGCGGCCAAGCTGCGATCTGTGCCGGGTCAATGAGGTTCGTCGCGGACTTCTTTGCAGCTACGGCATCGTAACTGCGCGCGCCGCTGGCGGAGCAGTCAATATCGCAGATGGACTTTGCGCCGAGAATGCCGTTGATAACTTCGGCTTTCGCAGCCATGACAGCCTGTACAGTGCTGGTATGAGACCAGCCGGGCGCGATGATGAGGTCGGGCGTGATGCTGACGGTTGCCATGCAGAGGTCAATCGCCTCGATGCCCTTGACAATATCATCGTCGCCGATTTCAGTCGTCTTGACCTTGTCGTAGCTGATAAAGAGCTTGGTCGCGTCCTTGGCTGCACCGCCCTCGATCGTCTCAACGATGAGACTGCCATCCGAGTAGTACGCGGCATAGTCCGTGTCCTTGACAAGCGGCGATTCAGACGAAGATGCCGACTTGACAACGAGGCTGGACAGGATCGCGTCGAAAGGCAGCTTTGCCTGCTTGCCGGAAAGGGCAATTTCTTCGCCTGTGACGGCTTCCTTGTTCGTGCTCAGATCGAGCACGTTGCAGAAGATGATGGGCTGACGCTGGAACAGCTTGAAATGCGAATACATGACCTCGCAGATCGTGTAGGTCTTCCAGTCGTCGGAATAGCCCAGCTTCTTTACTGCATCCTCCCAGTCGGTGCAGAGCACCGGCGTGTAGATCGCGGCAGGGGATTCCGCAGAGTGAACCGGCGCGGTGCCGATGACAAACGGCACGCCGGATTCAGCGACAACAGGCGTCGAAACGCTTGTTTTCTGCTCTCTGACATATACGCCATGCTTCAATGGTTACTCCTCCTTTTTCCGCCGGTCTGCCAGCTTGTGATAGTTCACATAGAGCAGATTGCCGGGTGTTTTGACTTTGATTCTTGCCTCGGACACCTGATCGCCGGGAATGACCAGCGAAGCGATCAGCGGGTATTTCTCAACCGCTGCCGAGATCTGCGCGAGCGCGTCCTGCTTGTCACCGTACAGAATACGCGCCTGCTGGATCGTTCCGATGATGCTCGGACCGAGGTACATGCAAAAGCCGGCGCTTTTCGCACCGGCTTTGCTTTTTGCTGCTTTTACCATGAAAATGCCTCCCTGTTGACACTTGGGATTTTCCAGACAGACACCACTTCCGCACAGAAATACGGCGCGGTGTTGTCGGTGTAGTAGAGTGTGGACAGCTTCTGTGAAAGATCCAGCGCGAATTGCTTGCCGATCACGCCGTGCATCAAAAGCTCCTGTCGGAAATGTTCGACCGCCGTAAGCAGCCGCAGCGCGCCCTCCTGATCGTCCTCTCCGTACACGCAGAAAAGAGAACGGACCTCGGCACTGCTGTCCGTCGGCTCGCCGGGCTTCTGCGTATCCTCGCCGGTAACAATCTGATGCAGGATATACGGTGCTTTTGCGGTCGCGGATTTGACGTCGGGCAGGCGTTGGCGGTAAACCAGCGGCGGGCGCTCTGCCGGTTCTGCTTCGTCGCCCTTCTGCCGCCGCACAGGAAGAAGAATTTCGCGCATGACCTCATTCGTGAAGCTCGTGAGCGCGTCTAAAAAATTCAGTCGTGTCAAAAATTATCCTCCCCATCCTGCAAGGATTCGGTTCACCTCATGCTCCAAGCGTTCATCCATTTTCGCCATTGTCTTTTCAGCAAGACTCTCCTGAACTTCTTCATTTCCGAGCATCTGCGGAACAGAAGAACCCATGAGTTCTCTGATTTCTGCGTCGCCGGTTGGTGTTTTTCCACCCGTGCGCTCGAAGATGCCGATGTGTCCAGATTTCATCTGCGCGACGAACGCGCGGGAGAACGTGGTCGGCGAAGTTGAAACGAGCTGATGACCTGCAGCGGCAACGCCGGGGTGAACCGGACGCAGGTTGCCGTTGACGATTGCCATGATGGTCTTGTCTGGATTGACGGTCGGTGTCTTTGGTGAAGAACCGCCATAACGGAACAGTGGAATCTTATTTCCGCGGAACGTGATGCGCGCTTCGATGCCGTTAAAATAGCGGTAGGAAACTCTGATGTTCTGCTCTGCGCGGATATTCTTTCTTGTGAGGTCATACCGCTGCCGTATCTCTTTTGTGCTCTGCGTCCGCAGGAATGACACAGCTCGCTTGGTTGCGGACTTGAGCGCACGATCCATACCTCCCGGCACGTCTGCGAGCATCTTCTCCGCCTGCTTGAAGGTTTCAGCGCCGATAACCTCCACATAGAAACTGCTCATTCGTTATACGCCTCCAGCTCTACGCGAAGCAGACCGAGTTCGCAGACTGACGATGCGACATAGAAGCGCCGGAAGAAGGTTGCGTCATCGGGATCGCTGATCTCAAGGCGCGCCCCTTTCTCCGGCTGATTGCCGCCGAGGTCTTGAATCCTGCAGTGCAGCACGGACGAAACGAGAAACAGCCCCTGAATATGATCGCTCATAAGCTGGCGGCGGTCTTTTTCTTTCAGCCCGGACAACACAACAGGAATACCGGCGTGATCTTCGCCGCTGTATTCAACACCGTCATAGACCACGATCCGCTTCTCTGCAAACTCGTCGATGTTCATAAAAGTGCGCGCGTTGTCGCGCTCCACCATATCCTTGAACCTGCTCATACCACCGGTGCAGCGGCGCTCAGATCAGGAAGATCGCCCTCGCCGATTTCTTCACCCGGCTCAACGGGAACGGCGACGATTGCCGCAATCAGATCATCTTTCTTGCGGAGCTTCGCCGTTTCGATGCCAAGCTCGGCAGCAAGTTCCTTGAGCTGCGCCACCGTCATTTCCTGCAACTGCTCCGTGTCGAGATGGGCTTCTGCGTCGCTCTCTGCGCCGTTTTCTTTGTTGGGCATATCGGCGCAGGGGGCTGCATCGTTCCTGCCCGTGCTGGCGGTTGCAACAGGCGCTTCGTCTACTTCACGGACGATCGCTGCGATGCCGAGCGCAACAAGACGCTTTGCTTCGGCTTCGTCTACCTCGCAGGTGCCGCCGCGCTCAATGAGCTTCGGCATGGCGTCTTTGCTCTTACGCCAGCCGTAGGAACCGCTGATAATTTCAACTTTCATGCCGTACTCCTTTCACGCGCCGATCAGGACACGACGTCCGCCGCGTAGATATACGGGCAGTAGTCCTTCGGCGCAGCCAGCGGGCGGGTAGCCAGACGCAGCTTACGCTTGTCGCCGGGCTGGTCGAGAACAAACTTCGGCACACGCTTTGCCGCGTAGGTGGCAAAGTCAGTCGAGCCGTAGTCGATCTGGGTGATCTGACCGTACATCATGTGGCCGCAGCCGGGAGCTGTGACCATCGCGGAGGTCGCGGGGAAATATCGCTGCTCCGCGCCGCTGTCATCGACGTAGGTTTCATCGACACAGATCATGTTGAGCCGGAAGCCGCCGAAGTTCAGCGTACCCATGTAGACAACGCCGTCATAAGCACCGAGCTGCTGGTCGATCGTGCCGATGATGATGCCGCTGTTGCGGTCGAGCAGGGTCTTGACGTCCTCTAGGCCGAGAATCGCGTCGGCAACGTCAGAACCGATCACAAGGTCAGCGGCGTGCAGGCCGCGCTTGGAGAGCTTGCGGCACATATTTTTCACGTCGCCGAAGAAGGCTTTGCCCTTCTCATTCGTTGCGTTCCACTTGGTGCTGACAGTGTAGATGTGGTCGCTTGCCGTGTCGTAAAACTGCACATACAGCTTTTCACCTTCGGTCTTATCGTCGATGTACGACTGCATCGTGCAGGAGTTGTTGATCATGGTCTGAACAGCCATCCATTCCTCGCGGCGGGTGATGCGGATGTCCATGTCAGCCAGATCGTCACGCTGCAGACGGGCGGCACGCTGTGCCGGGGTGCTGTTGGCGTAGATTGCTTCGCCGAAGCCGCGCTTGCGCAGATCATCCAGCGTCAGCAGACGGGACGGTGCGATGAACGCAGGCTGGTATTCGTGGATCGCGTAGCCCCGGCGTTCCATCGGAATGTCACCGGCGCGGGCGGACACGAACGCCGCCATCTTGCGGTCACCCTTGCGGTACTCGGTCAGCACCTTATCCGATGCAAAGATGTCACCGTCGCCGGTCGGGAAGTAGCGATCTTTGAAGAACGTCTGCCGAGGCACGATTTCTTCAGTAATCGCCATCAGGATATAGGTATCAAAGAAGTTCAGTTCTGCACTCATAGTTGACTCCCTCCTTAGTTGGCAGCAGCAGCGTCCTTGAAGACGATGCCGCGCATACGCAGATTGTCCTTGTCGGTCTGAGAAATGGTATAGCTTTCGGCTACAGTCACCTTGTCGGGGTCGAAGCAGCCGGCGGTGTAGACCGCAACATTTTCGTCGGCAGCAGTGCCAACCTCAACGTCATCGCAGAGGACGCAGTCCGGCGTCAGCGTTTCGTTGTTTGCAGCAGTGGAGCCGAGGATCACCAGCTTGCCATCACCGGCTGTGCCATAGGATTTGGCAAGGATCGTGCCGCGCTTGAGCGTGACCGCAGAAGTGGTCTGCTTGCGGATGATGCCGCCGCGTACCTGCACGGCAGGCACAACGTCTGTGAACAGACCGTCAAATTCCATCTCGCCGAGCTTCTTACTCAGATTGGTCATAGCTTAGTCCTCCTCCTTCTTCTTGCCGAACAGAGCGGCGACGTTGGCTCTTGCCGCAGCCATCCGAGCTTCCGGCGTCTGGTCTTTCTCATCGGTTTCTTCTTCCTCTTCGGGCGGCGGGGTTGCGCCGACATCCTCTGTGCCGGATTCTCCGGCGTCATCCTTGAGGTCGGACAGGAATTTCTTGCCCTGCTTGGCAGCAGCTTTCGCCGCATCCATCAGCAGCTCGGCGGCGGTACGGGGCTTGTCGCCGTACTTCGCTTCCTGTACAGCTGCATCGTCGAGCAGCCCTGCAATCTCGTCGATGCTCTGCATACGTTCCCGCTCTGCCTGCACCGCCGCATTCACCGCTTCGGTATGATCGACAGCGGCCCGAGCAGCAGCCTCCGCCTGAGCGATTTCGTCCGGGTATTTTGCCCGAAGCTCTTCCAGTGTCATAGAGTTTCCTCCTTCTGCGCCGGGATCTTCCGGCTTGTTTTTATTCGTCTTAACCGGGGCCGCTGCCTCGGGATCGACCGTGGGAATGCTGTCCGGGGCAAACATGCCCGGAGCAAGATGGAACTGTTTGCCGCGCACGAACAGGCTGCGCCCGTCTGCACTGGCAGCAATATTTGTAGGCTCTGCGTCCTCAATCAGTTCGTCAGCAAAGCCCTTTTCGATGGCTTCCCGACCGGTCATGTAGGTCGTGTTTGCCATCATGTGCATAATCTCTGTGTTGGAAAGACTGGTCTTGCGCTTGTAGACTTCTGCCTGCATCTTGTCCCATGCGTCCTGCTGCGTCGCCTGCTCCCGCAGCTCATCGGCGTTGTACCCGCCCCAAAGGAACTGCCAGCATTTGTGAATCATAATAATGCTGGACGGATTGACCTTGACCGTATCGCAGGCACACATGATGATGCTGCCACCGCTCATAGCCACGCCGTCAACAATGCAGGTGAGCTTTGCACCGCTTCGGGAGAGTTCCCGCAGGCGGTTATGAATCATGTTCGACGCTCCGGCGTCGCCGCCGTAGCTGTTCATGCGGATGGTAATGTTCTTGCAGGAAGAAATCTGCTTGAGATCGTCCAGGAACTCGCTGAGCAGGATATATTGTCCTTCAATAGGCTCGCCCCACCAGTTCGTCGGCTGCTGCTCGTAAATGTCGCCATACATGGTGATCTCGGCCGAGCTTCCGGTTTCATCCGTTGTTGCCATGGCGTAGACCTTTTTCCTGATCGAAACGACCGGGGCATTTTTCGTTTTCATACCCGCTTCCTCCTTCATTCTTCGCCGCCTGCTGGCGGCGTGTTTTCTGCTGCAGTCTGCGCAGCTCCGCTCGCTGTGAGCAGCGCGTTTTCGCGCGCAAGCTGATCGACGTTCTCCTCCCAGTCTCCGCCAGACATTTCGCGCGTGACCTGATCGTGCGTCTTGATGGCGTGATTTGTCAGCATCAGGGCTGCTTCTGCCTCCTTCTTTGGGTCGAGAGAGCCCTGAACAGGTCCGATCCAGCGAGCGCCGCACCACGCCTCACGAAGAAGCGGATCTGTGTAGAAGCCGGGCGCTTTGATGCGTCCGAGCGCGACAGCTTCTGCGAGGAACAGCTCATAAATCGGCTGGCAGAAATCAGTCACGAACCAAGAACGCCGCATTTTGAACGCTTCCCACGCTTCGAGCAGTGCGCCCCGGCTGGCAGAATAGGAGCTGTTGAACTCCTTGATCAGCACGTCATACGGCAGCTCCAGAGCGGAGCCGACCAACCTGCAGACCGTCTTTACGAACGTTTCAAAGCCAGCCGTTGGAATGTTCGGGCTTCCAAAGCTGACCTTTTCACCGGGCGCAAGGTGCGTCACCGTGCCCGGCCCCATTTCATACTCGTTGGGGTCCTCGGAAATGTTGCTCGCTCCGGAGCCGTCGGGATTGCCGGTCGGAACGCCGGCAATGTCGCCCGCGCCGACCTCGTTGAACGGCGTGCCGGACTGGTCTGTTTCCGTTTCAACCCACGCCGTGAAAAAGCTCTGCACCAGCGCCGCCATCAGCTCTGATTCCGTGTAGCGGCGAAGCTGCAGCAGCGGCTCAATGACCTGCGCCAGATAGGGAACGCCTCGGTACTGATCGGGTCGCTCGGAATCCATAATGTGCAGGATGTTCGGCAGATCTGTACGCGCACCGTAGGCTGTGACGCGCGTCCATTTCTGCCTTTCCGTCGTGATCTGGTGCGGGTAGGTGTTGCTGACGTAGTATGCAACGACGCGGCCACTGCTGTCCACCTCTACGCCGTCGAAAACACGGTTTCCAGCGCCGGGCTTGCCATCCGGCACAACCGCGTCGATGAAGCTGCCGGAAGCATAGCCGCCGCTGAAATCAGACGGCGTAGAGATCCTGTCCGCCTCGATGATGTGCAGCCGCATCGTGTAAGGGTTCAGCGTTGTAGCTGGATACCGCTTGATGAGAGCAAAGACATCGCCGGACATGAGCCATGATTTCAGGGCGAGCTGCTGCAGGGCTTCAAAATTATTCAGTCCAAGCGCGTCGCAGTTCTGCTTTTTGCCGCCCCATAGCCGGAACTCCATTTCTGTTTTGTGCTGCCACTGCTTTGCCGCTTCCGGCGTCAGACTGAGCAAATCGCGGTCGATGGTTGATTTCAGGCTCAAGCCCGTACCGACAACCTTTGTTCGATTGGTGTTGATTGCACTCGTTGCCACGGGCGACGCCATATAAAGCATTCTCGACCGCTGGCGCAGCGTGGCATTGTTGCGGTTAATATCCTCGTTGGGCGAACCGCTGTCCGGGGTAAATCCCTTGAGTGCGCGCCGGGTGACGCTCGCGCCGGCTTCGCTATAGCCCTTGGCATACGGAGCAGCGCTCCGGCTGTGATTTCTCTTGCTCAATGCTTTCGCCTCCTGTGAAATAGAAAACGGACACTCTGGCGGCGAAAGGAGAAACTCCGCCAGAGCGCCCGTGCAAAAGCCCTTTCGGGCGAATTGCTGTTATCATTTTCGTGACCTCACGAAAAAGGTCACCAATCGCGGGGAATCACGCCGAATGCCTTGCGGCGTTTGCCGCCGTTCAGCTCCGAAGTCAGTTGATCGATCTCGTTCTCCATCTGCGTGATTTCCTCGGACAGCGCCGGAAGATCAAATCGAGTGAGCTGCCGGTCGTCGATCATATAGGACTTCACGCCGCCCTCAACCAGCGCCGTATAGGCGTCGTAGAGCCTTTCCAGCGACTTTTCGCGGAACGCCAGCCGCTTTTCAATGATAGTTCTGCTTGCCATAGAACACGCTCCTTACCAATCGTCGTAGTATTTTTGCCTGCTGCGCTGTGCTGTCCGGCGTGTCGGCGGCGTGATGCTTGCCGATGGCGGGGCAGGAATACGAGCGCCGGAAGCTGCTTTCAGTTGGCGGTCAATTTCATCAAGATTCTTTGGCAGAGCCTTGAACGCAGCCAGCGCGTAGTTCCGGCAGTCCAGCGCCTCGTTTCGCTCGTGACCGGGGATCTTCTTCCACTGCCACGGCTGCTTCTTGTTCGGGTCATAGACCTTTGTTTCAGACAGCAGTCCTGTAAAATAGGCGCTGCCATAATCGTCGCGTTTCGGGAAATGACAGTATTTTTGCCCGGGTGTCTGCACACGCAGGTTGTCCATGATAATTTCCTTCCCGGAATCAACGCCAAGCTGATATTGCCAGCAGGTGCCGACCGCGATCTGATTGACGATTATCTTCTGCTTTTTGGGCGGTGAAATATACGGCTTATCCTGTCCGGGCATGCCCTTGATGCAGAATACCTTCTTGCTGACTCTGGCGCGGCAATTCAGGCGGACGCTCTGCGTGAAGTGACCGCCCTCATCGACAAAGGACATGGACACGCGCAAGCCGACGCCGTTTTCAAAGCGTAAAACACGGTCAAACACCACCTCGTCGAGCTTATCCCATGTTGTATCATCGTCCGGGCGTCCCATGACAATGCCTTTTTCAATGCCCCATGTTTCGCCGAAGTGACCGTTGCCAACGATCTCATATTCCATGCGGTCATCCTGCGTATCGACGCCAGCCGTCAAAACGAGGACGCCCGGCGGCAACTCGACCGGCTCACCGTTTTCATCCTTGCCGTAGTCCTCACGGCGTGCAAGTAGGGAATCTTCGTCTTCAATATCACCGCGATCCTCCCACGTCTCACCGAAGCAGGTGTTGTAAACAACCTGCATCTTCTTCGTGCTTCCGAGCGCGTTGAGGTATTTCAGGACAATGGATTCCCACGATGCCCACTGGCTGACAAAGGCGTTGAGCCAGAAAGACCGCGTTCCCTGTCCGTAGGCTTCCGGGTTCTCGGCAATCCATTTTGCCGGAGCACGCTTCATTTCCGCTTCCGTGGAAACACAGCCGCAGCCGGGGCAGGTGTAGTACACCTTTTTTACCTTAAAGGTCTTTTTGTGAGAAACGATGATTTCATCATGCTCAAAACGAATGTCCGACCAGCGGATTTCGTGATACTCTCCGCAGTGCGGACAGCGGGAGTTCCAGCGTTCCATCGTGCCAGTGTAGTAGGCGGCTTCAATAGCGCTGGCGTTCTTGATTGTCGGAGTCGATACCTCGACAGCTTTTGCATTATAGAACGTGGTCTGACGTGCCATCGCCAGATCCCACGGATCGCCCTCATTACCGGCGCTTGTCGCCCATCGGTCGCGCTCGTCGCCGAATACATAGCGAATAGGCTTTGATGCAAGCGCGTGTGCCTCGGTCGAGCCGCACATTGTGAGGATGCCGCCCGGATAGGCTTTTTGGAGGATCGTGTTATGCGAATCGCGGCTTTTCGGTGCGGCAATCTTTTGCCGCAGCGCCGGGGTGTCGCGCAGCATTGGCGCAATACGGAGCTTGGAATACTCCTGCGCGTCAATGGTCGTGGGATGCACGAACAGAATAGAGCCGGGGTCTTCGTCGATGATGTAGCCGATACAGTTGTTCAGAAACTCGGACTTGCCGACCTGCGACGCAGCTACCATGATAATGTGCCGCACCTTTGGATCTGTAAAAGCGTCCATCGGCTCGCGCAGATAAGGCGTGCGCTCTGTGCGCCAAGGTCCGGGCTCGGCTGCGCTTTCAGCTGAAAGGCGGCGCTTGGCTTCTGCCCACTGGGATACCGTGAGATCGTCTGGCGGCGTCATGCCGGACAGAGCCTTTCGCATGGCTCTATTCAGACGTGCCGCTCCGCGTCGTCTGGCTTGGCGTTCGGCTTCGGCTTTTTTCAGTGCATCAGTCGATGCCTCATTCTTCGTCATAGCTGCGCCCCGCATTACTCCAGTCGCGCCGCTCGTTCACCTTTTCCGCATATTTTTCAGGGTCATAGTGATACGCTGCCAGCTCCCGCATGACCTTATGGACTTCCTTGCGGATGATCTCCGCGGCTTCGGCGGGGCTTTGCGCGGCGGTGACGTCAACGGACAGCCGTCCCGGAAGCGACAGCAGCGCGCCGCGGATGGTGTAGATCAGATCTTCCGTGAAGCCCTCCACATCTTCCGAGCGGTGCAGCTTTCCTTTCAGCTCCTCGACCTCCATTTTTGCAAGCTGGGCTTTGGATAACTTGAGCTGTGCTTCAGACTGCCGTTTTGCTGTTTCCAGCTTCTGCTCGGCTTCGCTGATCTGCGGCTTGGAAAGGAAATTGATATATCGCTGAACAGCGTCGCCGAGCTGGAAGTAGCCGCGCCTGACGGGAATAATCGTGCCGTCCTGCGCCATCTGCTGCACCCGGCGTGCTGTCACGCCGAGGATCGCGGCAAGCTCTGTCGTGCTGACTTCCGCCTCAGCATCAATCTTGAGTCTCGTTTCAGCCATATAGCAAGCTCCTTTCGCTTTTTTTGAGGGGGCTCAGCGGAATTGCACCGCAGCACCCGTGCTGCACGGGCGTGACCCTTACCCCGATGTGGTCATATGAACTTAGGAGGTCAGCGCGGTATGCCTCACCCGCGCTGTGGTATGAAAAATGCGCGGTATCTGCGTCGATACCTGCGCACATTCCAGCGGTAATCGTAACGAAATTACCAAAAAAACGTAGAACTAACTAGGCGAAATTTGGGGTCGTCGAGCCCGCAACAGATAGGGGGCGGGCGTCACAGTACCTTTTCAGCGACCGAAACGATCACGACGCATAACGCCTTGCCACCCAGCAAACTTATCGCGAGTGACAACGTCCTTCTCGCAGGGCTTTTTGCAGCCTTTGCGCCCTCGATGGCAAATGCACACCGTCTTTCCGTTGACGATCTGCACCCAAACAGGAATCTTCTCTTGTTCTTGCATCGCTTCTCGCCTCGAATCTATGATAACTGAATTATGGAATTGGCTGTGTACCCACCCATCCATTGTGAATCATTACCGGGGGCTACGCTTGCTCAACGGCAAAAACTGCATCGCCCTCCTTTATGAACATAACGTGGCCGCAGTGCTCGCAAACAACCTTGGCATATTTGGGCGGCTTTTCAGCCACACTCAGAGCGGTTTCCTTTGCCTTGTCCACCTGCTCCTGTGTAGTGATTGCAACATTCTGTGCTTCCTCCTTTGCGGCGTTATCCAGATAGGCTTGGTATCTGGCACGACGATCCTCTTCGGATTCACCGACCACCCCATCATCGAAAAGGGCGTCGGCATCAAAGTCATCGCTGGGGGCTGGGAAGCCAAGAGACTCAAGGTCAAAATCAAAGTCAAGGTTGAGCATGTCGATCTCGTGGAGCAGCTCATCGTTGATCCACTCCGAGAACTCAGAAATACGGTTGTCTGCCAGGCGGTCGAGCTTGATTGTTTCCTCGTCGGCGTCCGTCACGACGCAGGGCACTTCCTCCATGCCGAGCCGAATGGCAGCAGCATATCGGGCGTGACCTTTGACAATAACGCCGTTGCGGTCGATGACAAGCGGCACATTGAAGCCGACCTTTGGGATGATCTCAACGAGCAGGTTGACGGTCTTATCGTTCTTCCGGGGATTGCGGACATACGGCTTGATCTCGGAAATCTTCTTCATCACGATCTGATTAACAATCTCCATCAGCGCCAGCCTCCTTTCGATACTTCTGAAGCTGCCGCGCCTGATTCTCGGAGATTGCAGCGCGTGTGAATGAATTGTTTTCGTAGAGCTTCGCATAGCCGGTGATGTGCTTGAGGCGCACCAGCTCTTCCGGCTCTAAGCCAAGCTCATTGCAGACCTGCAGATCGCTCGCGCCGTTCATCAGCATTTCCATAACGATATTTGACATACCGTTGATGGAGTGCTTGCCTCTGGCGCGGTTGTGCCGGACCGTCGAAGCCATGAGGTCGTTCATGGTCTTGCCGTGGAGTACGACACAGGGCAGCTTCCCCTCGCACGATGCGTAGATGTCCTTGAATCTGCGCATGATGCTGTATCGATGGAAGCCGTCGACAATAACGTAGCGGTCTTTCTTTTCGTCGTAGATGGTAACGACGGGCTGCGTGTAGCCATCCGCTTTGACGGAGCGATAAAGCAGCTTCATCTCCTGCGTGGCTACGCTGTTGGGGTTGTAGTCGTTTGCGTGGACCTTTTCAATGGGTATCCACTCGACGCTGTGAATGGGCTGATCTGAAATCATTTCTTGCTGCCCATATATTGCTCAAACTGCGCGGCGTCGCGCTTGCGGTAGGTAGGCGCCTTTTCCCGGATACGGAAGCGGGAGCGGGCATTTGCGTTGTTCGTGCCGTCAATATCGTTCAGGACGATCTCTTTGACATGGACGCGATACCATTCGTCGCCGGTTTGATTCTTCCAGCGGTTACGGAATAGCTCATGGTATTCCGGCTTTACGATATTGACAAGCAGATAGTCGCGGTACTCCTGCCACGAACGGAACGCAAAGGGAAGCTGGCGCGGGATGATGTCGCCGCTGTCAAAGGTATGGGCGAATGTACCGACGCCAGATACGCGACGGATGAACTTGTTGTAGGTGTCCGGCTCAAACTCCTGCAGCATTTCAATCGAGTGCCAGGCGGTTTCGTGGATGAGCGCCGAAACACGCATTGCCTCCTTCGCCAAGCCCCACTGGTATTGCAGATCATAGACGCGATTGTATCCCCAGTGATTCTTTGCGATGGCTGTCCAAATATCGTCATTGGTGAAATCATAGATCGGCCAAAACACCTGACATTTGCCGACCTTCTTCTTGCACCATGTGACGCCCTTGTACCGCGCTTCATGCTGCGTGATGGCAACACGCCGGTTCAAGCTTTCCGTCATGCGCATTCCCACCAGCACGGCGCAGTTTTCAGAATCGGTGCAGTAGGATGGGAGCGCGTTGACAAGCTCATGGAACCGGCTTTCGCCGCTGGGGTTTTCCTTGATAGAGAGCGGGTGCTGCGGGTGAATCCAGATCGCTTTGTCCTCCGGATTCCAAACACTGATAAAATTCTTCTCCGGGGAGAGCGTGTTTGTGAATTCAAAGGGAATCTGATACCAATACGGCGTGACTTCCGGCAGCTCCATGACGTGCTGCATATAGTCCACCGTCGCTTGCCACTCAGCTTCCTGATCGAGCCAGAATACCTTGAGCGGCAGACGCCCGCGCTCCTGCGCAACCATAAGCGCCATGCGGAAAAGAACTGTACTGTCCTTGCCGCCGGACATGCTGACGATCACATCGTCGTGGCCGTCGAAGATCATCCGCAGCCGTTCCAATGCTTCATCGAATACGTTGTTTTGCAAGTAGATCATTGCTGCTGACCCCGCGCCGCTCATGTGAGCAACATAGGGTTTCCTCCTTTTTTCGATGTACCCGCAGCCGGCAGCGTTGGCGATACGCTGCAAGTCCGAGCCATCCTCCACGCAAGGAGCATCGTGGAGGCAAGTCCTCCTTCCGAATAAAATGAGCAGCGCCCCGATCAGGAGCGCCGCCCGGCTTGATTTGGAATTTTACAGTTTACATGAAATCACATCTTAGGGGTGATTGCAAGCGTCACAGCGCGTCAGCGCGCGTCATGGCGGGGCAAGTTCCGAGGAAGCGATAACATATGGACTTCACACCATCCTCGGAATTTCGCCCACCAAGCACACTTGCAACTACCTTCCACGGCATACCTCGGATGAAACGCAGCCGGAATACAAGGCGTGTGGTGTTATCCTCGATTCCGGCGATCCAGACAGCGATCGTTTCCTCGCTTCTGGCAATCTGTTCTTTCAGCGCGTCGCGCTGCGTCTCCATGTCCGCGATCTCCGCGCCGAGGACGCCGACCTTGTCATTGACGCCGGAGGCGTGCGGCATTCCATCCAGCTTTTGCGCACCGGGAACGGCCGCATTCCACAAGCCCTGAATCAGTTCTTCGGTTTTCTGAAGCTGCTGGACAAGATCAAGGTGTCCATTCAGTTCCGCCAGAGTCATGTGTGCCGCCCCTTCCCATCATCATTTAGCCTTTTTCCAAGCACGGATTGCGGTCTTCTTCGTGCCTTTCGGTGTACCCGCTCTACCGCAATTATAGCACCTGACGCAAAACATAGGCGGTGTTCTGGGGCGCAGATATACTTCTTCGACCTTGCAGCGGCTGTCCGCGCCGCAAAATCGGCAGGTCAATTCATCGGTTCTCGGCATAGCGTCACCTCACATTCTTTCCGTCGCGTGCCAGCCGGTCCCGCAGACGGTCAACCTTTTTCCACCGCCAAGCTGCAACATCGTAATGCAATTCGTAGAGTATCATCATCTGCTCCAACATGATCTGCACGTCCGCGATTTCCTCGGCAATGTGCTGCCTGTCTGTTTGACCTCTCAGGCTTTTGCACAGCTCTTTTTGCAGTTCGCTCAGTTCCTCGATTGCAACAACTCTTTGAATCTCACTGCCATAGGCAGAAAGCGCCGCTTCGAGGACTTCTTTTTCTTTCACAATTCATATCCTCCGTCCTTCAGACGCCATCGCAGGCTGGAATACAGCGAATTAAAAATAGCATCCCACGCCGCGCCGTATGCACAGCAGAGCTTTGTAGCCTTCTCAGTGGCATCAACGATCCGGTCAAACAGGAGATACTTTTTGTATGCCTGAAGGTTACTGTTGTTGGCCAGCTTGTTCTGCATAAGCCCATTTGCCAGATTGCGGCTATATCCGCGAGCCATCAGCAGCTTAACTGCGCGTTTTCTGGTCATAGTCCACAGTCTCCTTTTCACGTTCCGTCCGTTTCTGTTCCATACGTTCCAGCCGATCGTCGCTTGCGACAGCCCTTTTCCGACGTTCTGCCGATTTCGGGCGGCGCAGGAAATCAGCTCTGGCGTTCGAGGTATAGGCGGCTGGCATACCCAGCTTTTTCGGCTTAGACATCTGTGCTGCCCTCCATTGATTCCGGAACTTCTCTAAGATCGAACAGGGCAACCTTCTTTCCGCTCGGTGTCGGCTGATTTTCTGCAAACGCGGTCAGATGAATGTTCCAGTGGTCTGGCTTGAAAGCGATGCCGTTTCGCATGAGGACAATGTCTGCATCGCCCCGGCAGGGAAGAATCGTCACACGCCCCTCATCATCAGCCGCCACTAGCTTTCTGATTCGCTCTGCTTTCGACGTATCATCCGCGAAAGCGGATTCTATAATGGTCTTGGCGTTCACCACCTGCTCCGGTGTCAGCCCCGTAGCTTCGTAAGAAGCCAGCCGCGCCAACGCAACTTCGTATCCGCGGCGGCACATAATCCGCCCGTCATTGTCGTACCATGTGAGCTTATCCATCCTTCTTACCCTCCATTTCCCCCAAAGCCTGTTCGGCTTCTTCTAAGCTGAGAAATGCAGTTTTGCCGAGTTTGCTTGATAAAATCCCCGTTGTCTCGCCGCGGTAGTTTTTAGTGCAGATGACTATGGTGCGCAGCGTGGATGAAAGACAGAAATTTACCGTGGTAATGACTCTCGGATAGATCCTGCCGTTTTCAATGTAGTACAGCGTATCACCAATTTTGCAGGAAGGTAGCACAATAACACGGTCTTCACTGTCCGCCTCAGCTAGTTCTCGGGTACGTGCATCATCGTCTGTCTTTTTGAGTAGCTTATCAAGTATTTCAATTATTCTGTCAGCGTGCTTTGTGATTGCAAATTCTACTTCTGGAGGGATTTCACGAACACTTGCCAAATCTTCAATTTCTTTTGGTGAAAGTCCAGTGTCTTCATAGGATGCGAGGCGGTTCACCATTCTCTGAAGGCAATCGTAAGGCCCGCAGACCATTTGCCTTTGACACCCATCGCAATTCCTGCGCGCGCCGCCATCGTCAAGCCTTCTTGTCATTCGTTTCATGTGTCATTTCCTCCAATCCCTGAGAGCTGATACACCACGTTTTCAACTTCTGTCAGTATCTCGCGCGTTGTCCATGTCTTTCCTCGGGCACCGTAGCTCGGCATTTCAATACGATCACCGAAGTGCATATAGTCCCAGCCAATCCAGAACGCATCCGGAAACAGAGGACCGATGCCTTTCTCGGAATACGTCAAGCCGCCGTGGCAGCTAACCTTGATCTTTTCATAGTTAAGCCCGTAGCACGGGTGGTCTTTGGGAATCTCGACATAGGCGCACGGGTGAGAACCGAGGGAAACAATGCAGTAATGATACCCGTGGACATACCCTTCGTCCAGAATCTCACGATCCGCATTAGGGTCGTTGATATATACCATTTCTTTCATTTGCGTCCTCCTGTTTTGAATCGATCGGCATAGGGGCAGGTTGCCCAATGCGGCACATAGCCCACGCCGGTTGCTTTGGCTGGGTCTTCCGTGTATTCGCACGAAAGCACTTGCCCGTTCCAAGTGACAATTTTCTTACTGCCGACGCGCGGCTTTTCGATGTAGTAGCGCGGGGTAGCATTACAGGGGATGGATTTCCCGGCTGGTGTCTTAATCCAGACAATAGCCGCCATGCACGCTTTACAAGCTGACATCTTTATTCCCTCCATACTCATTCTGTTTCCTCGCGGTCATCGTCGGAATCCTCCGCAGCACCGTATATAGCAAAGAGCCGGTGCGTACCTTCTGCCATTTCTTCTTCATCGTCCGACTTTTCATAGCCGAGTGTTTCAAGGATTTCGTAAATGTGATCCAAGTCCGAATTTTCGCGAAGCTCGTATTCGTTATGGTTCATGTTCCATACACGCCGGTAGTAGCTCATGCCCCTGTCATCGACGGCAGAATAGCCGCAGCAGAAAATCAATTTCTCAGGCTGGGCTTCTGCTGCGCTACGGACAAAACCCATATCGCAGAAATCTTCGTTTTCATCATCTGGCGAAAGCCTCATGCCGAGGAGCTGGGCGCAGAATTCAGGATCAATGGAATTGCAGTAACCGTCATCGATTGACTCTGTCGTTGCCACGCAGAACAAAGCGATTTCCTTCATGTGCTGCTTGAACACGCTGTTCGGAAGCTCTTTGATGAAATCCCTACGCAGCTCAAAATGAGCTGCAGCCGTTGCTGCAAATTCCTTTTCGGCCTGTTCGTCTCTGCGGCGCAGTTCCTCGCGAGCTTCAGCTTCCGGGTCTGGTTGCTGCGATTCCTGACGTTCCTTGTAAAGTGTGATTCCGGTGGAATCCTTCCTGTAAAAGTATCGAACGTCACTTGCGTCATCTGGTACGGTCATTTCTTTTTTCAAATCCCAGCGGTTATAGCCTGAGAAATAGGACATGTCAACTTTTTGCCCATTGAACTCGCCAGTTTTTTCGATATGGTATGCGAATGCATCTGCACATTCCTCCCATTCGGCGAATTTTTTTCTGATTTCCTGCTCTGAAATCAGGCTTTTCAGAACGCTGTTGAAGTTTGCCGTGCCAATAGCGTCAAGTGCCTTGTTCTTGTCTTCGGGACTGTCCAGCTTGTCAAGCTCCAGATAATCGTTGAGCGTCGCACCGCGGGATTCAGCTTTCTGGAATTTCTGCCGGTCGAGGTCAAGCAGTTTTACACGGCGGCGAATGGTGGTCTGAGAGAAGCCGGATTTTTCGGCGATTTCAGCTACGGAATCGCCCATGTTGAGCATCATCTGGAAGCCCTGCGCCTGCTCATAGACGGTCAGATCGCTGCGCTGCATATTTTCAACGAGCATGGTCTGAAGCTGCTCCCGCTCAGACATTTCGACCACAATGCAGGGCAATTCGGTCAGACCAGCGATCTTCGCGGCAGCGTAACGACGATGACCGATGATGATGGTGTAGTCCGTATCGGGGTTGTCCGGTTCATCCGGAACGACCGTCAGGTTCTGCAGAACGCCGCTGGCCTTGATGCTTGCGGCAAGCTCCGACAGATCACCGAGATCCTTGCGCGGATTGTCGGAGTGTGGGAAAAGACGGTCGATTGCGATATTTACGATTTGAGGCATTTGTGAATCTCCTTTCAGTTCAGGGGCGCGTTTGCGCTCCGTTTACGCGGCACCAATGCCGCTGCGCTTTTTTCTTCCGCGCCAGCCGGCAGGTTGGGCAGAATGTATTTTCTTTGCGCTCGATGAAAGAACGACCGCAGCGAGCGCAGTGCTGCGGCGGGATTCTGCGGAACTCGGTGCATTCGTCGCAGTTTTCACAGCGGTCACACCCTTTGATTTCATCCCAGCTTACGCATAACAGCCGCTGCCAGTATGGATTATCGTCAATGTCGTTGATGCGCTTGCGGAGCACTGAGCAGAGCATTTCAAGTGTTTGCACGGTTTCTGTTCGCGTTCTGGACAGGTGTACCGCCTGCTTTACGGTCGGGTCTGGCGCGCCATAACCCCAAGGCTGATCTTTGAGCATGGCGCGTACTTTGTCCTGATTCTCGGTCAGATAGACGAAATAAACTTTCCCACGCACGGCTTTTTCGGATTTGCCGAGTGCCTTGCCAATGGCGGTGTAGCTGTCGCCTTTTCGAATTCCATCTGCCAGCACATCGAAGTCGGTCTGTGTCCAAGCTGCGGATGAACCATGATTGTCGGCTTTGACCGGCCGCTCTTTCAGCCCGAGGTCGTTGCATCGGCGCTGGATCGCGCCGGCCGAGCGACGCAGCATATCAGAAAGCTCGGCATAGCCGTATCGGTGCTGCTGGAGCAGCATTTTCAGCCGTGCGTCCTCGTCAGGCGTCCACGGGTCTTTCCGTTGGAGTGCGAACGCCTGAAAATCTTTCTTGCGCTGTTCTGCTACCCATGCAGGTTCTTCGCCAAGCGCCAACGGCTCCATCTTGGAAAAGTCAATGAACGAGCGGTGCTGCTCTGCCCACTTCCAGAACTCATCAAGGTGGACGACACGGAAGCTGTTCTGATTGACACGCTTTGTGTGAATCGGAAATCCACGGTTCTCAACCCAGCTTTTCATCTTGTAGCTGCCGCCTGCATTGGTGCCGCAAACGGCGATTAGAAGCTGATTTAGGGCGATGTAATCGCTGCCGAGCAGAGCCGGTCCGAGCCCCATCCTCTGCTTTTGCACATTGACAGCATCGACGGAGCGATTCAGATTCCTGGCTATCGCTGGGATCGACAGAATGCCCCATTGTTCCGCGAGGTACTGCCGTTCTTCATTTGTCCATCTTTTCATGCGTCAGGGTGATTCTCCTTTCTGTCAGAACAATGTGAGTTGTCCGGCTTTTGTTTCCCGCAGGGGCAAGGCGGGCGGCGCTGCCGGCTTGGTAACTTGCTGTGATGAACCGGTCGCAGGTGCAGGAGAAGCAGAAACCGTTGGTGCATCTTGTTTTCCTAACTTGCGTGTAACTTGCTGATCTTGCGTATCGACCGGTGGAAACAGCAATTCCATTTGCGCCCCGATGCGGCGGTAGTGCCAGATGTCGCGGAAATAAAACGGGGTGTACCATATGTTCTGGTCTGGCCGGGGGATAAGCCCCCGGCGGTCAAGTGCTGTTAAGGGATGACGAAGCGTGTCGCCAATCACGACGTACCCGGCGCAGCCCATGAGCGAGAGCTGCAGGTAGCACATCAGGCCAACGATGTAGTCAATGTCCTGCGCCGTAAAAAGCACGGAGGTCTGGTAGTTGATTTCCTGTCGCGTACAGGCATTTGCAAACGCCACCAGCAACGCTCCTGCACCACAAGCGCAATCGTTGACGGAGATCCAGCCGTCCCGCTCTATACGCGCTTGGAGGTCTGTGCCGGTGATCTCGGCCATCATGCGGCAGACATCATAGGGCGTGAAAAACTGCCCAGCGTGGTCATTGCCCAAATCCAGTGCCATGTAAAGCTCGCCGAGAAAGTCCTGATCTGGATTGAAATCCATACCGATCACGACCTCTTGGAGCATCTGCGAGAATTTGAGCATTTCTTCAGGCTTGTACTTTCCGGCAATCGTCATATACGTCTTTTCACGCTCGGCAGCGTGGCTCCGGTCAACGGTATTTGAGATCGCGATTGCGGCGAGTATTATGAAATCTTGCCAGATTTCCCAGCGTCCATATCGGCCGCAGAGGGAGTTGAAGATCTTTACAAACTCCGTCTGATGGGTGCTTTTCAGATTGTGCGGCACGCTTCTTCCCATGGCTTATTCCTCCGTCTGCGCCGGTTCAGGCGGTACGATGGAACGCTTGGTGACCTTGCCTTTGGTGGACTCGACACCAGCATCGAAGCCGCGCCGGTAGATGCGATAGAGGTATTTCGTCAGGTCTTCACGGTTCATGTGCTTGATGGTTTTGTAATCATCCCGTTTGAGCAGAGGCGGGTTCTGATTATTCATCGTCTGAGCCCTCCACATCGTCCGGCTCGTCGGTAGGAAGGACTTCGCGCGGATTCGAGCCAGCGAACGGTCCGACAATGCCGTTTTCCTCCAGCAGCTCCATGATGCGGGCGGCGCGGGCATAGCCGACGTTCAGGCGGCGCTGCAGGAGAGAAACCGTCGCCTTGTTTTCCATGCGGACAATGCTGACAGCCTGATCGTAGAGGTCATCATCGGCGGCGCCAGAATTGTCGGCAGTATCGCCGAGTTCATCATCCGCGTCCTCCAGCTCGTTTACGTCATCCATTTCAGCTTCTGCTTCCTCGTTGATGCCTTCCTCGTCTTCCTCGTATTCATCGTCTGCGGCTTCTTCCTCGCTGATGACTGGCATCATGCCAGCGGCAAGTGAGTGCTTTTCCAAGACGTCCTTGAAAAAATACTGTTGCCAGTAGGTGATCATCTTCGTCAGGATGGATTCCATCTTGGTGCGGAGCGTCTTGGAGATCGTGAACGTGCCGCCGCTGACGCGCGTTTCTAGTGCACCATCCTTGAAAATCCACATCATTTCAGCTTCGGGGCTGATATACCCGGCTTCCTCGACGTTTTCCAGCATAGAGAGCTGGGCGTCCATGCCCTGAATCGGGCGGATGATGAAGATGATGGGATAACGATCCTTGTGGAAGCGGTACGTCAAATTGTGTTCTTCGCACAGTCCCTCCATCTTCTTTTTCTGCGCTTCATACATCGAAATTTCACTCATGGGAATAACTCCTTTCTGTTGTCAGTCGAGCAGGAACAGCGTGCCATTCCACGCCGTATTTACTCTGTAATTTTGCAAATCTTCTTCTTTTACGTACTTCCGGCCAAACAGCTCTTTCATGCTTCGCCAGTCATCCCAAGGGATTTTGTAGACTTCACCGGCTGAAAAGCCAGCAACAACGAAGCAGCGAGCGCCGAGCCGCTGGTGCCTGTCCATGTAGGACGCCTGAATGTCGAGCACGCGATCCTGCGTCAAACGGTCCGTGGACGTGAATTTGGCTTCAATCAGAATCGTCCGCCCGCCTTTGAGCGTACCCTTGTAGTCGACCTGCGCTTTCTTGGTGTAGCAAGCGAGGAAGCGACCGTTACCCTCCGGCTTGATAACCTTCATCGGCTCCGGCGTTTTTTCAATCAAGGCATACCCACGGTCGCGGTAATAATCAAAGGTGCTGTCAAGACGCTGCTCGAAATACTGTCCTTTCTGGCGGGCGATCTTGCCCAGAAGCTGTCTTTTCGGGTCTTTTGCCATAGCTGCCTCCTATCCCGCTCCGAAGTAGATGCCATCGCAGTAGATCACGTCGGAGCCCTGTTTGTATTCAGAACACCAGATGTAATCGCTCGTGAGGTCGCTGTGATGCCCCTCAAGGACGTCGGCTGCAATATCCCACGCCCGTTGCACGGCAGCAGCTTCGCCCGGTTCACTTGCTTTGTCCGGCCAGACAATTCCGGTCACGGAGAGCAGCCCCCATTGTAAGCCGTGCTTGTTGTCCATCAGAACGCCCTCAATGGTATCTGGATAGCGCGGGTCATTCACGCGGTTCAGGACAACGTCAGCCACACGGTAGCGGCACATATCGCAGCAGGAATCTCCACCGGCTTCCTGATAAATCACAATGGCAAGGCGCTCCCAATCCTCTTTGTCCTGGCACTCGAAGCCGCCCTTTCCGCAAGGCTCGCTGTCTGCCTCTTGGGGAGGCTCTGGCAGGTCATATGTACGGGGAATATCGGCGGTTTCGTATTCAGCCGGCGCGTAAGCCTCGATCACCAAGCGGCTCTGGTAGGCAGCTTCGTCAAATTTCTGCGGGATTGCAGAGGAAGTCAGAGCCGGTTCTGATTCCTGCTGCGGCATTGCGATTGCAAGAACCAGCGCGGCGAGCAGAACCAGCGCCGCCAGAAAAACAACCGTAGGCAGGTTGCGCCTTGCCCATCTTTTCATATCCTCATCCTCCATTCTCATTTCCATCGCCAAGCGCGAACTGCTGCGCGACACCGGCGATCATCTGTTTTATGTCTGACGGGAGCGCCATGTACTCCCGATCGCTCTTGATACGCACCGTGTAGGAGCGCTGAAAGTTGGAAGCGACCACGCTTTGCACTGTTTCGGCGTTCATCATGCCCCATTCCCGAAGCTGCTGCGGTGAACCGACAAGCCGCTGAATCGTAGGTGGCAGACGGTCGTATTCTTCTTTCGCGTTGTAGCCGCTGTTTGCAATCGCTCGATAGACCAGCGTCCACGCTTCGGCAGAAGTCATTTCCTTTGGCATGCGCATTTTCGTGATCTGCTCTTTGACTTCGCCGATGTTCGGTGGAAACGTGTTTGTCCGTGAGGCGATCATGGCTTTTACTGCAACGGCAACGACCATGACGGGCTCATCCTTGAACATCTCAGCCCAGAGATCGACGATCTTGTTTGCCTCCTTGGGGCTAAGCCCGTTGTAAAACTGGGGATAGGCGGCTTTCAGAACTGCCAAAATGTCAGCTGTTTCAAGCCTGTCCATTTCTCATGCCCTCCGCGATGTCGGTAAACACATTGCCGCTGGAACTACCACCCTGATAACGATACTGCCCGCCCTTGTCCTGCTCCTTGGAGAGCCAAGCATTGATGAACCGGCGGATTCCTGATTTCGTCTTGCGCCGCTTGGGATTGTCGGTGCTCCAGCTTGACATCTTCCTGAGTTCCTGCATGACGTTGACAGCGGGGTACAGCTCACACCAGCGGTTGTAATCCTCGGGGAACACGTCGAAGAACGTCTTGTCATTGAGGATGATGCTGATGATCGGCGGCGCGGAGACGGTTTCCGGCTCTGCGCAAGAATCCCCCGTATTCTCTATATCTGCCTCTTTATCTAAGCTCTTATCTCTAATCTCTTTATCTCTATCTCTATTCTCTATCTCTGGTGTAACAATGTTCGCGGTCTGTTCGCCTTGCGTTACACTTTCGGGAAGGGCGTCAGCCTTGCGAGAACGGACATTTCTCATGCGGGAAGCTGCATCGGTTTCACTTCCAACGAGATTGTTGTGGTCCGCAAGAACCAGAACGCCGTCAACGTCTTCGTAAACAAGACCGAAAGATTTATAGAGATTGAGAGCCACGCGGATTGTGTCCGCAGAGAACCATTTGAGATCGCGCTGGATTTTCGGAATGTCGTATTTGATAACGACCTCACCGATCTGTCGAGATAAGCGACCATCGGTGTTGATGGTCTTGAGACAAAGCATCTGATAGAGAACAACGTAGTTTGCACCGTCTGGCTGTGACATAAAGTAGTCAATGGTGTCGGAGGTCATAAAGCTCTCCTTGAGCTTCATCCAATAGAATCTTTTTGCGGTTGCCATGAGAAACCTCCTTAGAACGGCAATTCTTCTTCGCCCTCAATCTGCGAGAAGCCGCCGGTCGGGTCGTAGGTCGGCTCGCCCTTGGGTTTGCCGCCGTCACCGTCGCGCTTAGAATCGCCAAAGTAAACGCTGTCGGCAAGAATCTCGGCCGAGCGGCGCTTGTTGCCTTCCTTGTCCTGCCAGTTGCGGATTTGAAGCCGACCGCCCACGACGATCATGCGCCCCTTGCTGAAATACTTCTCTACGAACTCAGCCGTACCGCGCCACGCAACAATGTCGATAAAATCCGTTTCCCGCTCCGCGCCCTGCGCCGCGTAATCGTGGTCGCAGGCGACGGAGAAGGAGACAACCGCCGTGCCGCTCTGCGTTCGGCGAAGCTCTGGGTCGCGCGTCAGACGTCCCATGAGAACAATGCGGTTCAGCATGTCTTCTCCTCCTGCGAAGACACTGTATCTGCTTCGGGCGCGTCATCATTCGGAATCACAATAGCGCGGGGCATTCCCAAAATGGCTTCGAGTGCGTCGCGCTGGTTTTTGCTGTGAAGAATTGCTTCACAGACCCGCAGCCGCTCGGACTCGCGAATCATCTGCTCCAAGTCGACGTCCATGATGATGCCGGCGCCGGGCGATTCGTCAAACGGATAAACGTGAGCGTCTTTTTTATTGAAATTGAGCATTTTTGAAATCTCCTTTTTCGATGATTTTGATAACTTCCTGACACTGCGGAATGTCAAACATTCCGATATGCGTCTTCTCGATCGGAAGCCCCATCTGCTCGGCGAGCCATCCGTAGGCGGCTTTGCGCCGCCCGCGGAAAGGACCGGTTTTCCAGAGAGGGTCGAATGATGCGTGTGCTGCCATCTTCCATTTGCGGAGTACGGCATCTGCAAGGCGCCCGAGCGGTTTATCCGTTCTGCCATGGCAGCCTACATACGCGCCGCAATTTCTGCAGAGGTAGGCGGTGTGTCCAAAGCTGCGTCCGTAGATTTCGGAATCATCAACCAGCGCAGCTTTGTGACCGCAGTAATCGCAGTAAATGGTCAAGGTTTCTTTGCCTCCTTTGATCTCTCCGGCGAGTCCGTCTTGATGCCCAGTTCTTCACACTCGGAAATGATTCCGTCGAGGAAAACAGCCATCTCCGCGCTGGTGTATTCGCTCGTGCCTTTGAGGGCGCGGTAGTGGATGAACTTTTTGTCACCCATATAGCTGCTGCCGATTGCGGCGTAATGTCTGGCAACAAGGCGGGGCGGTACGCCATCGCGCAGGGAAAACAGCACCTTGCACTCGTTTCCGGCTTCGTCGATGTAGCTTTCACCAACGCCGTAGCGCCGAATCATTTCTTCGTAGACAGATTCCTTGTCGGTTTTCAGCCTGGCGGCGAGCTGCTCAATGAGCGCCCATGCGTAGCTGTTGGCGCGAAGCCCGCGAGGATCGGCTTTTTTCGTGATGGTAAACGTGATCGGGCGCTCGCCGAAGTTCTTCCAAATATCCTTGCAGCTTTCCCGCGTGTAGATCGACAGGATATATTCGCCGCTCCGGGCATAGGTGATGTCTTTCAGAAAGCCGTTCATGCCTGTTCCTCCTCGACGTGACCGTGCAGGTAAACGTACTCGCCAGCAGCTCCGATGTTCTGGTAAATGAAATCGTCACACTTGGCTTTGGAAAGGTGTGTTCCGAGTACGCGCCGCTCATAGACGAATTCGCCGTTTGCCTTTTTCTCGCTGATTCTGGCTTGGATTTCTGCGTCTTCGTAGTTCGCTTCCAGCAGGTAGAGGTCGAAGTTCGGCGCCGAGATCCCGTTCAGGTTGTTTGTGTCAGTGGCGTAGAGGACCTTTCCAGCCGGAAGCAGCAGCTTGTAGCCGCAGTTCGGAACGTCATGCACCAGTGGCACAGGCTCGACCGTAAAATCACCGTAGCTATATCGGTGGTCAAAATCGTACAGGTCGATGTTTGCGGGCTTGACGCCAGCTTCCACCAGAGGTCGCACCAGCCAGCGACAACAGCCAAAACGGAGTGCCGGACGGTCCGCAGCGAGGGCGTGGAGCGTGCTTTTTCGGAAGTGATCTCCGTGCCAGTGTGTCAGCAGAACAAGCCTGAGAGCTTTTGCAACTGGCTTCACGACCTTGTACGGAACGCCGCAGTCGACGAGAATCTGCCCGTCGATCACGACTGCGTTGCCGGTAGAGCCGGTTGCGAGGACTTCAAACGGAACGCTCATTACAGCGAACTGAGGTCAATCTGCTCCGGCTCGCTGGCGTTCTCCTGAAGCTGAGCGGGGGCGCTGCCCTCAACGGTCGGCTGCGGAGCATCGGTCGTGAGCTCCAGCTCGTCGGAATGGTCTGTAATGATTTCACCGGTTCTGGGGTCAACAGCCGGAATGCCGGAATCGTCAGCGAGCGCCTGCTGCATTTCCGTGGACATGATGCCCCACTTGGAGATCAACTGGCGAAGAAGCGTCTTTTTCGCCATGCTGTCGAAGTCCTTGTACCAGAAGCTCGAATACTTCCACATATCCTTGTCTGCGATCTGGCCGTTCTGGATCTTGTCATAGGCGTCTTTGCTGAACGCCTGCGAATATGTATCCGCGTGATTGAGCATCTTTTCACGCGACCAGTAGATGCACTTGCGGAAGCCGTTCAGATACTCGAAGTAAGCCATGTAGCCGACGATCGGGAGCTTTTCGCGCAGATCATCGTCTTCGATGAATTTGAACTGCGGCTTCGCGGTGTGCGGATCTTTGCCGAGGTATTCGCCCTGCCGAATCTCCATGCAGTCCAGATCGGAATACTGACCGCTCCGGAGCGCGAGCTGGACATAGCCTTTATAACCGAGGACAAACTGTGCTTTGGAGCATTCGGGCGAAAGCAGGTGACCTTCACGGTCATACTTGGCTTTCTGCTTGAACGGAACGAGATAATACTGGCCGAGCTGCGGCGAGGGAGAAAGATTCAGCGCTTCGCCCAGCAGACCACCGGCGAGGATGGAGCTGGGTTCGCAGGTCTGAAGCGCGGGGGTGGTAGCGACGGCGGACGTGATCGAGGCAATGAAGCGGTTTGCGCGCTTCGGGTCTTTCAGGGTGTTGCGGATAAGGTTCTGGTAGGATTCCGTGCTGATGGCGACGGAGAACGTCTGCTTCTTGGCAGGCGCGATGTTAGAACTGCTCATAGTCGTAACCTCCATTTACGAGAAATTCTTTGAGTGCTTTCAGCTTGTCAATGCTGCCGCGGACGCGGAACGAAACCTGATAGATCTTTTCAGCAGGCGCCTCGGTGGGAATGGGCTGCTCGACGGGTGCAGAAACGGGGGCAGGCGGTTCTTCGTTCAGAACTTCTTCGATCTTCGCCTGCGCGGCATCCTGAACTTCCTGTGCGGACTTCATGGCGGCGCGCCGTCGTGCGGCTTCCTCCATCTCCTTGTGGCGGCGATCAACAATCAGAGCTGCTTCCGGCGCGGAGTGCGTTCTGCGGTACTCGACCATGACTTCGTCCTTGTGCTCCAGCGTCTCAATGAGCCGGAGATCGTTGGATACATTTTGCAGGAACAAAGACGCCTGCCCCTGCAGCTTCTTTAGGGAATCAGACATTGTGATGTTGATTCCGCACTGGTCAAATGGTGCAATATCTTCGGGGATGTTCAGGCTGGCGCGGTATTCGTTGTAGAATGCAACGATTTCATCACGCTTTGCGCCCTTGATGCCGTTCTCGACAGTTGCGATCTTCGTTTTCAGCTCGGCATCTGCCTTGGTAAAGGCATCGGCTGCGCACTCCTTGTAAAGCTTTTCAAATGCGTCATACGGGGCAAGGATGGCTTTCTTGACCTCACGGCGGCGGGCTTCCAAGTCCTGAAATTCCTTGTTCAGTTCGGCACGGGCTTTCTTGACGTCCTTGTAGGTTTCCTCGGTGCAAGCCAGCGCCAGCGCCTGTGCAACGCGAGCATCGACGGAAGCTTTGACCTGCCGAAGCTGGTCTTCGATGATCGGAAGCTGCTTAACAACGATCAGATTATTTTCCATCGGTCGGCGCCTCCTGCGTGATTTCTTTCAGGAGCGGCAAGATCCGCTCGTCGATGCGGCTTTCCGGCACGTTGATCTCGCAGATCACAGCGCGTGCTTCGCATTTGGCTGTAGGGGCGATAACCTCCATTCCAACGGAGGCGTTCGGAATGCTGCAGCGGTAGCTGTATGGGCGTCCGGCGCGGACGCTGCCGGTTTCTTCGTCGCGATAGTAGACATTTACGATCATGTAGATTCTCCTTTCGGCTGCTGATGCAGCGGTTCAATCAGGTCGATGATGACATCTTTTATCTGTTCTGCTTCAACATCGTTGAGTCCGACAATGTCAGGCTCGCCACCACGGTAGCCGTCTTTCATGATTACGATGTTGCCAACGATTGGCTCGCCGTGCTGGTCTGTGCCGTAAAAATATGAGCCGACATAATTCAGCGGGAGATCCAGCAGCCGCCCTTCTTCGTTGACGATCATGCAGTACGGATGGCGCAGGCGCGCAGGCTTAACGTGTTCGATATAGCCGCCGACAGCAGAGCCAACGGTTTTGTAGAGCGGATCACTGAATTCTTCGATGCGGATTTCCAGATCTGTTGTCACGACAATGCCTTTCATGTTTGAGCACCTCCGAAATCAACCGGCTCATCCGGGTCACACGGCTCGACAGTGAAGCTGATACGCTCATGGCAGAACTTACGGAAGTTTCCGTCAGGACCCGCCATGCAGCTTCCCAGAAACGATTCTTCGGTGTATGCGCTGCTGCAATTCAGAATGCCGGGCTCCTTGTCGGGGTGGACAGCGCGGAACGCCGCGCAAGCCAGATTGACAGTTGGCGCTTCAACCTCTGTCCAGCCGCCTACGAACGGCTGTCCATCCGTGCCGTACGTGAAGTAGTATTTCATTCGCGATCTCCTTTGCTGATATATCCGCGCACAACATCGGTGAGCCAGTCCTGCACAGTGTCGTAGCCGTCGGCTGCAAGGTGCGCTTTGAGCTGGGCAGCTTCGTCGGCGGTGATTCTGGCGTGCAGTTTGTCCTTGAGCCTGTGCTGATCGGCGGTGCGGAAGTTCTTGCGAACGCTGCCGTCCGGGTCAAATTTGGCATAGAGTAGCCTCATCGCCTTTTGCGTCAGGCAAACGCCGTAGGCGTCGCTGTTCTCGCACTTGCTCTGGCTTGTCATGTCGTACTTGGGGTAGATGGTCTGCACGACAGCGACCATTTCTTTTGCGGGAGTTTTTGTTTTTAGCCGAAGCTCTTTCAGATTGTTCGGCATCTGCATTCCTCCTTGACGATAAGATTTTTCACTGCTATGATCGAGGTAGGTCTTTGTGCCTGGGGTCGTTTCCGTGCCAGCGGAGCGGTCCCCTTTGTTTTTTCGGTTTGGCAATCACAGGCTTCGCCCGGATCGTTGTTGCTTCCGCATTCGGGGCAAGTCCAGTAATATGCCATCGGTATCAGCTCCTTTCTTTTGCTGCTTCGCGCTGCCGCTTCCGTTCCAGATAGCCCGGAAGCCATTGTTGGTAACGTTCTTCCATGCCGGGAATTGAGAAACATTCGCGTGTGATGTCAAGTGCCATATCAAACAAGGCGTTCCTCTGAAATTCAGGTATGGAATCGACATCAATGTTTCCCCGCACGCCCCTGACCTCCTTTCTACATAAGTTCAATATCATTGAACTTCAAGGGTAAAAAAATGAGCGGGGATTTCCTTGTCAGAAATTCCGAGAAGCTGACAGGCTTTCGAAATCTCCGGCTGCTTAAACGGTACTTTGTTCGTCAGCTTTAAGGAAAGACTACGTTCGGAAATATTCATAGATTTTGCGAAACTCGCTTGTGTTCCGAACTTCTCAGTGATCTTTCCGAGCAGTTTGCTGTAGTTGTATGCCATGTGTTTCACTTCCTTTCCATTGATTTAAGGTTCAATAACTTTGAACTCTGAGGTCACTATACCATAGCTGTTTCTGTATTGCAAGACCTTTTTTCAAAAAAATTGAACTTTTCTTCTGCTCAGTATTGAACTTTTATTCAATTCATATTATAATAGCAGCAACGAATGGAGGGCTTGACCATGAAGCAATTTACGACCTCTCAGAGGCTCGAACAGATTATGAGAAGCAGAAATATGCGGCAGGTGGATATTCTCAATGCCGCAGAGCCTTATTGCAGAAAGTACGGAATTAAACTTGGGAAGAACGACTTGTCGCAGTATGTGTCCGGCAAAGTTGAGCCGGGGCAGGACAAACTGACAATTCTGGGCTTGGCACTTAACGTATCTGAGGCATGGCTAATGGGATATGATGTTCCGGCAGAAAGAGAAATACCGCCCATCGCAGCGATGAGCGATGGGCGGACGCAGGAATATGTGCAGTTGTTTGAGCTTTTGAACGATGACCAGAAAGATATGATCATTCACGCGATAAAAGGAATTCTATCTGGGAAATGATACGGTCTTGTTCCTCCTCGGTCAGCTTGGAAAAGAGTTCTGCTGCGAGAAGAACTTTCAGGCATAGTTGCCCCTCGGCACGTTGTTCGTTTTGCATGGCTTAGCTCCTTCCTATTTTGCTGCCGGCGCAATTATGATTATACCACAACAGACGAAATGATGGCAGATTTCGTGAGAATATAACATTCTCGTTATTTCGACATAGAGGGGGAATTCCTATGAGAAAGCGCATAATCGTGCTATTGAGTATTTTGCTTGCAATCGTACTGATGGGCTGTGGAGAGGATACCGCGGCAGCATCTGCCGACACTGATTCCATTGAAAGCGCTATTTCAAACGCCTTGGCAGATGAAGTTCCGATTTTACTTGTTTCTGTTTCTAATAAGGACGGTCAATACTCGTTGGACGTTTCCGTAAGCTCCAGTGGAAAAGTGAGCAGTTTCGGAAACTATATTCTGGCTTCTAAATCGGCATTCGAGGCTTCGATACCAGAAGGACAACGCGGGCGGTTCTCTGTCAGTATGGCAATCAGCGGAAATAGTGCGTCGCTTTTGCGTTTTAGCGGTGATGGCGGTGCAGGCAAAGATGCTTTGACTGGAACGATGGTTGATACGAGATCTGGGGAAACTGTTTCAACAAAGATCGAAAGCCTAGAAGACCTTTGCAAACTGTTTCCTGCGGTGAAGTTATACGTGGCAGGATAATATTCGTATTTGTGAACAGAAAGAGGGCGGGCAGCATTGTCGAAGCGCGAATCGAAAAGCAGCCAGAAGTGTTTGGCAGCGGAGCAGATCGGCGTGATCTACGCCCGATATTCCTCCCACAACCAGAAAGAAGAAAGCATTGAACAGCAGATTGCCGAATGCAGCGATTTTGCCGCAAAGAACGGAATCCGGATCGTTGGCATATATGCGGACAAAGCCGTGTCCGGCCGCTCTGATCGGCGTCCGAATTTTCAGCGTATGATGCGGGACGCAGAGAAGCGACACTTTCAGATTGTTGTAGCTTACAAGAGCAACCGCATCGCCCGTAATATGCTGAACGCTTTGCAGTATGAAGCCCGGCTCGACCTGTTTGGAATCAAAACACTGTATGCCAAAGAGGAATTTGGCAATACCGCTGCAGGTCGCTTCGCGTTGCGGACGATGATGAATGTGAACCAGTTCTATTCCGAGAACATGGGCGAGGACATCAAGCGTGGTATGGTGGACAATGCCAACGAATGTAAGGTGAACGGTATGCTCCCACTCGGCTATGTCAAAAGCAAAGAGGGCAAATATGCCGTCGCGCCAGGCGAAGCAGCCGTTGTCCGAGAGATATTCGACAGCTTTCTGAAAGACGTACCAGTTGCTGAGATTGCCCGCTCACTTAATCAGCGCGGTATCCGCACAAAGCTTGGACGCGAGTGGAATAAGAACAGCTTCCATATCATGTTGAAGAATGACAATTACATCGGCGTCTATCGTCACTCTGGCGTTGTGGTTGAGGACGGAATACCGCCGATTTTGGAAAAGGAGGTTTTCGCAGCCGTGCAGGAAAAGCTCGCAAATAAGAAAAAGACCGCCGGGCGGCGGTCGGCAAACGGAGAATATCTGCTTACAGGGAAGCTGTTCTGCGGCTATTGCGGCTCCTACATGATCGGTGTATCTGGCACCGGGGAGAACGGAACCGTGCATAATTACTACCAATGCCAGAAGCGCCACGCAGAAAACCGGTGTGAAAAGAAGAACGTGCGACGTGACTTTATTGAAAAGCTGATCGCGCGTTTGACACAGGATTATATCTTGCAGGACGAAACGATTGAATGGATAGCAGACAGCACTATGAGTTTCCAAGCCGTTGCCCGCCGGCAATCAGGCATAACTCAGCTCGAACGCGATCTAGCGGACAACCGAAAAATTGCGAAAAACATCATGGCGGCAATTGAGCAGGGCATCATCACGGAAACGACAAAGGCTCGTTTACTCGAAGTCGAGGGAACAATTCGCGATCTGGAGCGTTCATTGTCCATAGCAAAGGCAGCGTCACAGCCGATAGAACGCGAACGAGTTGTTTTCTCGCTGGAGCAGATGCGCGAGGGGAACGTCGGAAGCAAGGAACATCAAAAGAAGCTGATTGACACGTTTGTAAAGTCAGTGACGCTCTGGGACGACCGTATCCAGATTGACTACTATCATACACCCGGCAAGCACAAATTCTCATATTCGCTGGAGGAATTGACAAGCAAAGTTGAAAACGAAAGTAATGCCGCTGACGTTCGTGCAGAGTCTCTTGAGGTCCACCATTGTCGTCGTGAACTGCACAGGTTCACGACGGCTTTTTATTGGCAGCTGCACCTTTGCGGCTATATGGCACGATCAAAAAGACGCAGGAATCAAATTCCTGCGTCTTTTTTGCATGTATTGATGGGTGTGTAACTCAGTGCCCGGCCCGACTGGGGATCGTCTGGAGCTCGAAGCGGTAGGTCTGCCCGGCGTCCGGGTATTTTTCGCGGTCAACCGGGCTCAGAAACATATCCAGCGGCCGGACCCAGAGGCCGCCGTCGCCGTAAAGCTTGCGGTAGATCACGCAGGGCTCGTTCGTCTCGGAATCACGGGCAAGCGCCTCCACCAGATAATAATCCCCCTTGAAATGGCGGTAGACCTGCCCCAGCTGTACGTCACGCATGGAAAGCCTCCTTGTACTTTGATGCACCCATCATACCCGGGCGGCGGCCGCGTGTCAAGAAAAAGAGAGCTTGCCAAACGGGGGAAACTGTGCTATGCTGTCAAAACGCGTGTGCGCCGCTCGTTTACAGACTGTTTACAAATCGGCTGCAACCGCCGCGGCGGCGCTGCGTCTGTAAAGACAGCGCGGATGACCGCGCAGAACATTTTCCAGGAGGATCTTACGTATGAAAAAATGGATCGCAATGCTGCTTGCCGTGCTGACGGCAGTTTCTCTGACGGCCTGCGCCGCGAAAAGCGGCGGACAGGAGACGGCGTCTGACATTCCGGACGCGCTGACGATTCTGGATACTGTCTGGGCAAGCTATTCCGAAGACGAAAAATTCCCGGCTGCGGGCGGCGATTATTCCGAAGAAAACATGACCGACGGCAAGCCCGGCAAGGTCTCGCTCGAGAAGCCGTCGGAGATCGAATATCTGCTGACGCTCCCGGCCTCCGTGATCGAGGAAGCGGATGACGCAGCCTCGCTGTTCCACATGATGAACGGCAACACGTTCACCTGCGGCGTTCTGCATCTGAAGGATGCCGGCCAGCTGGACGCGGCAGCCGGAGAGGTCAAGACCTATGTGATGAACACGCAATGGATGTGCGGCTTCCCGGACAAGCTGGTCGTCGCCAGCCTGGACGGCTATCTGATCTCCGTCTTCGGCGCAGAGGATCTGGTCGATACCTTCCGCGACAAACTGCAGACTGCCTATCCCGGCACGCAGATCGTCTCTGACGACCCGATCGCATAACAATTTTGAAGTAAGGGGCTGCCATGCTGTTTTCAAGCGTTCCGTTTCTGTTTTATTTTCTGCCGTGCGTTCTGCTCGTCTATTTTCTGGTGCCGGGAACGCTGAAAAACGGTGTGCTGCTGCTCGCCAGCCTGTTGTTTTACGGCTGGGGCGAGCCGCGGTATCTGCTCGTGATGCTGGCGGCGATCGCGCAGGGCTATGTCTTCGGCCTGCTGATCGAAAAAAGCCGCGGAAAGCGGCGGGCCGGGCTTTATCTGGCGCTGTCGGTGCTGCTGAGTCTGGGGACGCTGGCGTATTTCAAGTACGCCGATTTTATGATCCGGAATCTCAACGCGCTGACGGGCCTGTCTGTCCCGCTGCTTTCGCTCGCGCTGCCGGTCGGCATCAGCTTCTATACCTTCCAGATCCTGAGCTATACCGTCGACGTGTACCGCGGGACGGTCCCGGCACAGCGGAACCTGATCGATCTGGCAGCGTATATCGCCATGTTCCCGCAGCTCATCGCCGGACCGATCGTCCGCTATTCCGATATCGCGCCGGAGCTGCGCAGCCGTACCCACACGCTTTCGGACGCGGCGGCCGGGACGCGGCGCTTCGTGCTGGGGCTGGCAAAGAAGATCTTGTTTGCCAATCTGCTTGGCGAGCTGGTGTCCGGCTTCCGCGCCTCGCAGGAGCAGACGGTGCTGTATGCCTGGCTGGGCGCGGCCGCGTTCACGCTGCAGATCTATTACGATTTTTCCGGCTACAGCGATATGGCCATCGGTCTCGGCCGCATCCTCGGCTTTCACTTTCCGGAAAACTTCCGCTATCCCTACTGCGCCGGCAGCATCACGGAATTCTGGCGGCGGTGGCATATTTCCCTTGGCAGCTGGTTCCGGGATTATCTCTATATCCCGCTGGGCGGCAACCGGAAGGGGAAAGGACGGCAGCTGCTGAACATTCTTCTCGTCTGGCTGGCGACCGGCCTGTGGCACGGGGCGGACTGGACATTCGTTCTGTGGGGACTTCTGTATGCGGCGCTGCTGACGGCAGAAAAGCTGTTTTTGCTGCGCGGGCTGAAAAAGCTCCGCGTGCTCAACCACATCTATGTGCTGCTGTTCGTCACGCTCGGCTTCGTGCTCTTTGACGCGGACAGCGTCCGCAGCGCGGCCGCGTCTGTCTGCGCGATGTTCGGCGGCGGAGGACTGCCGCTCGTCGGGCAGGAGAGCCTGTACGCGCTCAGAAGCGGTGCGGTGCTGCTCCTGAGCGCCGCGGTCGGCGCGACGCCGCTGCCGCGGCAGCTGATCACAGCCGTGCAGCAGAAACAGGCCGGACGGGCAGTGCTCGCCGTGCTGGAGCCGGTGGGTCTCTGCCTGCTGCTGGCCGTGTGTACGGCGTTTCTGGTCGACGGCTCGTTCAATCCGTTCCTGTATTTCCGGTTTTAGGAGGGCCCGCGATGGAAAAACGAAAAAACCTCGCCGTTGTCTGCCTATCGGCTGCCTTCCTGCTCGGGTTTCTGCTCTGGGGGCTTTGCAAGCCGGATGACGCCGTCTCCGTCAGCGAACGGCGGAAGCTCGCGCAGAAGCCGGAGCTGACGCTCTCGTCGGTCCTGCGCGGTGAGTTCATGACAAAATTTGAGACCTACACGCTCGACCAGTTCCCGCTGCGGGACAGCTTCCGACGGCTCAAAGCCGTGACGCTCCTGGACGTGCTGCGGGAAAAGGACAACAACGGCATCTACCTGGCCGACGGTTATGCGGCGAAGCTTGACCCGTCCATCGACAAAGCCTCTGTGCAGCACGCGGCGGACCGGTTCCAGCTCGTCTATGACCGCTATCTGGCCGGGACCGATGCGAAGGTCTACGCGGCCGTCATTCCGGATAAAAACGCCTTCCTGGCCCGGCAGAACGGCTACCCGGCCTATGATCCGGCAGACCTATCCGCGCTGCTGGCACAGAGCATGCCGTATGCGTCCATGATCGACCTGACCCCCGCGCTGTCGCTGGACAGCTATTACCATACCGACCTGCACTGGCGGCAGGAAGCGCTGCTGCCGGTCGCCCGGACGCTGGCCAAAGCCCTCGGCGTGACGCTGACGGAGGACTATGAGACCATAACGGCCGATCAGCCCTTCTACGGCGTCTACTGCGGCCAGTCGGCGCTGCCGCTGGAGCCGGAGCCGCTGTGGTATCTGACGAACGACACGCTGCGCGGCTGCACGGTCTATGACTATGAGACCGGCAGCGAGCTGCCCGTCTACGATCTGCAGCAGCTGGCAGGGGAGGACGCGTATGCGGTCTTCCTCTCCGGCTCCAAAGCGCTCCTGACCATCACGAACCCGGCAGCAAAGACGGACCGGGAACTCGTCGTCTTCCGCGACTCGTTTGCCAGCAGCCTCACACCGCTGCTTGCAGGGGCCTATGCAAAGATCACGCTCGTGGATATCCGCTACCTCCAGCCCGAGCGCCTCGGCACCTGGCTGACCTTCGATACCCAGGACGTCCTCTTCCTCTACAGTGCCCCCGTCCTCAACAGCAGCGAGACCATCCGCTAAAACAAAACAGGAGCCGCCCATCCGGGGCGGCTCCTGCTGTATATGGAAAAGATCTGCTCTCGAGCGAACAATTGAGGATCGTCAAGTCAGATGCCGAGGAGGCGTTTGGCGTTGCCGCCGAGGATGGCGGCTTTTTCTTCGTCGGTGAGGGGCAGACGGCGGATGTGCTGCAGGTCGTTCTGCGGGCTTCCCCAGGGGCAGTCGCTGCCGAACAGGATCCGCTCCGCACCGAAGGCCCGGACAAGGGAAACAAAGGCCTCGTCGGAAAGCATCTGCCGGTCCAGCGGCAGCGCTTCGTCCCGCGGGGTGAGCGAGCCGAGGGAGAAGGACGTATCGAGCAGGGCAGACGTATCCGCCAGCAGCTCCGGCACCTGCTCCCAGCAGCGCCAGCCGCCCATGTGCGCCAGCACGAGCTTCACCGGACCGACCTGCCGCAGCGCGCTGCGCGCCTTTTCCGGCGTGCAGCAGGCACAGCCGGGAAAGCCGATGTCATAGCCCGCGTGCGTGACCACGATGAGACCGAGCGTACCGGCGCGCTCAAGAATGCGCAGGTATTTGGGGTCGTCCAAATCGGTCTGCTGATAGGCTGGGTGGATCTTGACGCCGCGCATATTGGCCGCGGCGAGGCGGTCGAGCTCCTGCTTCCAGTCTTCGTAATCCGGATGGATGCAGCCGAAGGAGAACATATTTGTGACGAACGCGTGCTTGTTGTGCGCGGCGGCATAGTCGTTGATGTGATGGACCTGCTCCGGCTTTGTGGCGACAGGGAGGATGATCGAGCGGTCGACGCCCGCGGCGCGTTCGGCCAGCAGAAGCCCTGCGGCGGTGCCGCAGGTGTAAGCGGTGATGTTCGCCTGGCGGGAAAGACGGTCGATCGCGGCGTCTGCAATCGGGTCCGGGAAGGTATGGGTATGGAAATCAATGATCATGCGGGCCTCATTCCTCAGCTGCGGCCGGGGCCGTTGGTGTGCCACTGGAAGCGGGATTCCGTGCCGTGCAGCAGCCGGCCGATGTTGGAGCGGTGCGCCCAGATGACCAGCGCCGCGATGGCGAGCGAGAGGGCAAAGACCGTCCAGTTGCCGCGGAAAAAGAGCAGCGTCGTGACCGGGAAGCTGAACGCACCCGTCACAGAGCCGAGCGAGACATATCTCGTCGTCAGCCAGAGCAGCAGAAACAGCCCCCAGCCGACAGCGGCGATGCGCCAGTCGAGCAGCAGCAAAAGCGTGCCGCTGCAGAGAATGCCCTTGCCGCCCTTGAATGAATAAAAGGCAGGAAAGATGTGCCCGATCACGCAGAAGAGCGCGGAAAAGTACTCGCCCTCCAGCCGCAGCCCCAGATATTCGCCGAAGACGATCGAGCCGAGCTTGACCGCGACGAACGCCTTGAGCATGTCAATCAGAATGACGCAGACGGCAAACTTGCCGCCGTACACCCGGTAGAAGTTGGTCAGCCCCGCGTTATGGCTGCCGTGCTTGCGGATATCGTCGTGATAAAACAGAAACGAGGTAATGATCGCGCCGTTGCAGCAGCCAGCCAGGTACGAGCCGGCGGCCACGCAGACCATCAGCGCGACGGCAGCAGAGGTCAGTTCGTGCATAAATATCCTCCAAATTGATCAGATACCGGTATTCTACCGGATAAACCACGCCGATGCAAGCGGAAAATGGGGAAATCAGTCAGGATCGGGAAAATGTACGAACAAGGGCCGCTGCCATGGCAGCGGCCCGATCAGAATGAACAGATTATTATACCGGGACAGTAAAGTTGACGGCGATGGCTGTGCCGCGGCCGGGGTCGCTCTTGAGCTCGAGCTTTGCGCCGTGGTACTGCGCAGCGTGCTTCACGATGGACAGGCCGAGACCCGTGCCGCCGACTTCCTTGGAGTGGCTCTTGTCGACGCGGTAGAAACGCTCGAAGACGCGGCTCTGGTCGGCATACGGGATGCCGATGCCGGTATCCACGACGGAGAGCGTGACGGTCTGGCCATTCTGCCAGACGGAAACGGTGACGCTGCCGCCGGAAATGTTATACTTGATCGCGTTGTCGCAGAGGTTGTAGATCATCTCCTGCAGCAGCTGCTCAACACCTTCGATCACGGCGTGCTGGCCGGACAGAGTCAGCGTGATATCCTGTTTCTGCGCGACCGGCCGCAGGCTCTCGATCACCTGGCCGGACAGCGTGTACAGGTCGACCGGCGATTTGGAGAAGTTCGCCGTGCCTTCGTCCAGCCGCGACAGCTGGATGATATCGTCGACAAGGTCGATCAGCCGCCGGGACTCGCGATAGATATCGCCGGAGAACTCCTGCATCTTTTCCTTGGGCACCATGCCCTCCTTCATCAGCTCGGCAAAGCCCGTGATGGAGGTCAGCGGCGTCTTGAGCTCGTGCGACACGTTGGCCGAGAATTCCCGGCGCAGCGCCTCGCGCTGCTCACGTTCGGTCACGTCCATGAAGATGATGATCGCGCCGGTCACATGCCCGGCTGTGATGACCGGATTGGCAAATAGCTGCCAGGTCCCACCGCCGACGGTGATCTCCTCGTCGCCGCGCGTACCGGCGAGCGCGTTGTCGACCAGATCGAGCAGCTTGCCGGAACAGACTGCCTGATGCAGGTTTTCCGGCTTCTGCGCGTCATCGATGCCGAGCAGGCGCAGCGCGCTGCGATTGCTCGAAAGGATGCTGCACTTGTTGTCGACGATGAGGAAGCCCTCGCGCATGTTCTCCGTGATGGCGTCAAATTCGCGCTGGCGGGTGGAAAGCTCGCTCAGCTGGGTGCGGATGGTGCGGTTCTGCTCCTGCAGGCGGGTGATGAGCGGCTGCAGCTCCGGATAGGTCGGGGTCGCGTTCGGATTATCGGGATTGATGGCGTTGATGGGCCGGACGATCTGCCGCGCCAGCCGCATGGCAAGCAGGCCGCACAAAACCAGCACGAGCACGACGATCCACAAAGACGGCTGCACCAGCATCAGCGCCATGGCTGCGAGGCTCGTTTGCTTTCCTGCCACACGCAGGACCGTCCCGTCCTTCAGCAGAAGAGCATAATAGTTGTTTTTCTCCAGGATCGTGGAGGAATACCGGTCAGAGCGGCCGCTGCCGGTCTCAAAGGCTTCGGCGACCTCCGGCCGCTGGAGATGGTTTTCCATCGTGCTGGAGTCCGCCATATTGTCATAGAGGACCGAGCCGTCTGCCGCGATCCAGGTGATGCGCTCGCCGGACTGCACGGCGGAAAGATACGACTCACCGCCGCAGATCTGCATGCCCTCGGAGATATGCTCCGCCTCGATCGCCAGATTGTCGAATGCCTGCGCCTGATAATTGGAATACATGATAAAGAAGAACAGCAGGATGCACGCGAGCAGAACGGTAAAGCCAATCAGGAATGCATTGCGGAAGATCTTTGCGGTCATGCGTTTTCGCCTCCGATCTTATAGCCGATGCCGCGCACGGTCTCGATATAGCTGCCGGCCTCGCCGAGCTTGACGCGCAGCGTGCGGATGTGCACGTCGAGCGTGCGGTTCTCGCGTTCGGATTCAAAGCCCCAGACCCGGTCCATCAACGTTGCGCGGGTGAGGACGATGCCCTTGTTCCGCAGCAGCAGGCACAGAAGCTCAAATTCCTTGTTCGTCAGCGTCACATCCTTGCCGCCGACCTTGACCTCGTGGCGGTCCGGAGAGACGAAGAGCAGGCCGAGCGAAAAATCGCCGCTCGCCTGTGCGGGCTCCGCCCGGCGCAGGACCGCGCGGATGCGCGCGATGAGCTCGAGCATCGAGAAGGGCTTGGAAACAAAATCGTCCGCCCCGTGGTCGAGACCGATGACGCGGTCATACTCCGAATTTTTCGCGGTCAGCATGATGATGGGCAGCCGCTTGGTCGCGGGCCGGGCGCGGAGCTTGCGCAGGATGGACAGGCCATCCTCCTCCGGCAGCATGATATCGAGCAGAACGAGCTCCGGCATCTCGGCGTCCATCGCCCGCCAGAATTCCGACGGAAGCGCGAAGCCCTTGGCCTGAAAGCCCTGGCTGTCCAGCCCGTAGAGGACAAGCTTGCGGATGGAGTCGTCGTCTTCCAGTAAATAAATCATCTGTTTCACTCCTTTTGGACATACAATAGAATGAGAATGTAAAATCGTCGGGCCTCTTTTTGTTAAGTTTACGTGAAATGTAAACAAAAAGCAAGATTTAACATGAATTTAAGATAAAACCTACGATACATTTAAGATTCGGCATTTAACATACAATTAATACAACGAGAGGAATGTTATGCGTTGGGTATTTCAAATGTGATCTCCCTGCTCAGCGGCATCGCGCTGTTCCTGTTCGGCATGGCACTGATGGGCGACGGACTGAAGCAGGTGGCGGGCAATAAGCTGGAGCTGATTCTATACCGGCTGACCGGCAGCCCGGTCAAGGGCTTCCTGCTCGGCACGGGCGTGACGGCCGTGATCCAGTCGTCCTCGGCGACGTCGGTCATGGTGGTCGGCTTCGTCAACTCCGGGATGATGAAGGTGCGGCAGTCGATCTCCATCGTGCTCGGCGCCATTCTCGGCACGTCCATTACGGGCTGGATCATCTGTCTTTCGGATATCGGCTCCACTGGCGGCTGGATGGACCTGTTTTCAACGGCGACGCTCACAGGCGTGATCTCCGTGATCGGTATCGTGCTGCGCATGGCGAGCAAAGACCCTGCCAAGAAGCACATCGGTGATATCCTGATGGGCTTCGCAGTCCTGATGTTCGGCATGTCCACGATGTCCGCGGCTGTGTCGCCGCTGCGCGAGGATCCGACCTTTATCCGCATCCTGACCTCGTTCTCCAATCCCTTCCTTGGCATCCTCTTCGGTACGCTCTTTACCTGCGTGCTGCAGTCGGCCTCCGCGGCCGTCGGCATCCTGCAGGCGCTGGCCTCGACGGGCATCATCGATTTTTCCATCGCGCTGCCGATCATCATGGGCATCGCCATCGGCGCGGCCATGCCGGTTCTGCTCTCCGCCATCGGCGCTTCGGTCGACGGCAAGCGCACGGCCATGGTCTATCTGGTCGCTGAGGTCACGGGCGTGATCTTCTTTGCCGCGATCTACTACTGTCTTGACGCGCTCATCCGCTTCCCATTCGCAGACCGCATCATGACGAGCGTCTCGATCGCTTTTGCCAATACGGTCTTCCGCTTCATCAAGGTCGTTGCGCTGCTGCCGTTCACGCGCCAGATCGAGAAGGTCGTCGACCTTCTCGTCCCGGACAAGCCGCAGCAAAAGCCGGTCGAGCCCGAGGCCGTCCGGCTCGAAGAACGCTTCATCCAGCACCCGGCACTGGCCATCGAGCAGAGCCGCCTGACCATCAACGCCATGGCCGAGGAGGCCAAGCGGAACTTTGTCGAGGCCGTTGCCCTGCTGCATGGCTTCTCCGACGAGCGCTATAAGCTGGTCGAGGATCTGGAAAAATCCGTCGACCGCTATGAGGATAAGCTCGGCACGTATCTGGTCAAGGTGACGGAACGGGAGATGACGGTCCGGCAGAACGCCGAGGTCTCCAAATTCCTCCACACGCTCTCCGACTTTGAACGCATCTCCGATCACGCGCTGAACATCGCCGAGGGCGCGAAGGAGCTGCACGAGAAAAACCTCTCCTTCTCCGACGCCGCTGCGCATGAGCTCGAGGTCGTGGAGGCTGCGCTGACGGAGATCCTGTCCACGGCCATCCGCTCCTTCGTCAATAACGATCTGCAGCTGGCGGCCCGCGTCGAGCCGCTCGAGGAGCTGATCGACGACCTCTGTGACGAGCTGAAGCTCCACCATGTCGACCGCCTGCAGAAGGGCCTGTGTACGCTCGGCCAGGGCTTCGTCTTCAACGATCTTCTGACCAACTACGAGCGTGTCGCCGACCATTGCTCCAACATCGCCGTTGCGATGATCGAGCTCGAGTCCGACTCGTTCGACACGCACGAATATCTCAACAGCGTGAAGGAAATGAAATCCGATACCTTTGCGCGCTACTATGAGGAATACAGCCGGATCTATCAGATCTGAGCCCGAACGGCAGGGGAGACCCTGCCGTTCGTCATGACAGAAAGGAGATCACCATGCTGACCGGACGCTTTGCGCCGAGTCCCAGCGGCAGGATGCACCTGGGAAACGTTTTTTCCGCGCTGCTTGCGTGGCTGTCGGTGCGCAGCCGGGGCGGGCGGATGCTGCTGCGCATCGAGGATCTGGATCCGGACCGCTGCCGGCCGGAATACGCCGAGACGCTCAAGCGCGATCTGGACTGGCTCGGGCTGGACTGGGATGCAGAGCAGACACCCCAGTCGCGCCGGACGGAGGCCTACCGCGCGGAGTTTGACAAGCTCGCGGCGCTTGGGCTGGTCTATCCCTGCTACTGCTCCCGGGCGGAGCTGCACGCGGCCTCCGCGCCGCACGCGTCGGACGGTACGGTCGTCTACGCCGGGACCTGCCGGGACCTGACGCCGGAGCAGCGCGCGGTAAAGACGCGCGCGCCTGCCTGGCGCGTGCGGGTCCCGGACGAGCGGATCACGGTGCACGACGGCCTGCAGGGCCTGTGGCAGGAGGATCTGGCACGCGACTGCGGTGATTTTATCATCCGCCGCTCCGACGGCGTGTACGCCTACCAGCTGGCCGTCGTGACCGACGATGCCGACGGCGGCGTCACCGAGATCGTGCGCGGCCGGGATCTGCTGTCTTCTACGCCGCGGCAGCTCTGGCTGCAGGAAACGCTCGGCTTTGCGCACCCGGCCTATTACCACGTGCCGCTCCTGACCGCCCCGGACGGGCGGCGGCTGAGCAAGCGGGAAAAGGATCTGGACCTCGGCGCGCTGCGGCAGCGTCTTTCGCCGCAGGAGCTGCTCGGGCAGCTGGCGTATCTGGCAGGTCTGCAGCCGGAGCCGGCGCCCGCTACCGCTGCGGAGCTGGCAAGCCGCTTTTCCTGGGATCTGGTCGTGTCCGACAATATCGTAATTCATTCTGAATTCACATGAGGCATATCAAAAGTGGAATAAGTTGATTCAGAACATGGAATGAATCGGTATTTTTTTATCGATTTTCTGGTTTACAAAGGAACCGTGTCTGTGATATACTAAAAATGTTGGATTATCAGAGCAAGCAAGAATATTACTGATGATTTGAAGGGATGAACAACTATGTACAAAATCGTGTGCAAAAAGGAACTGAACTCCGCAGTCACCTACATGGAGATCGAGGCTCCGTTCGTCGCCCGCAAGGCGAAGGCCGGCCAGTTCATCATTTTCCGTGTCGATGAGAAGTCGGAGCGCGTGCCGCTGACCATCGCCGGCTATGACCGCGAAAAGGGCACGGTCGCGATCATCTTCCAGAAGGTCGGCCTGTCCACCGAGATGCTCGGCAGTCTGAACGAGGGCGACTATATCCAGGACTTTGTCGGTCCGCTCGGCAAGCCGACGGACGTGGAAGGCAAGAAGCGCGTCTGTGTCGTCGGCGGCGGTGTCGGCTGCGCGATCGCATATCCGTCTGCAAAGGCCTTTAAAGAGGCGGGTGTCGAGACCGACGTCATCGTCGGCTTCCGCAACAAGGACATCGTCATTCTCGAAGACGAGTTCAAGCAGGCCTGCGACCATCTGTATCTCATGACCGACGACGGCTCCTACGGCGAGCACGGCTTTGTTACCGTCAAGCTGCAGCAGCTGCTCGAGTCCGGCATCCACTATGACGAAGTGCTCGCCATCGGCCCGATCCCGATGATGAAATTCGTCTCCAAGACCACCGAGCCCTTCGGCGTCAAGACCGTTGTTTCGCTGAACCCCATCATGGTCGACGGCACCGGCATGTGCGGCGGCTGTCGTGTCACGGTCGGCGGCGAGGTCAAATTCGCCTGCGTCGACGGCCCGGACTTTGACGGCCACAAGGTCGATTATGACGAACTCATGAGCCGCAACAGCGTCTATCGTGACAGAGAAGCAGAAGAGCGCAAGACCCATATCTGCCGCATCCAGAAGATGGGCGAAGAGCTCATCAAGTAAGGGGAGGGAACAATCATGGCTAATATGCAGGCTACCAAGACTCCGATGCCGGAGCAGGACCCGAACGTCCGCAACAAGAATTTCAAGGAAGTCACCCTGGGCTATACCGCCGAAATGGCCATCAATGAGGCCAAGCGCTGCCTGCAGTGCAAGAAGCCGCACTGTGTCGAGGGCTGCCCGGTCAATATTCATATTCCCGAGTTCATCCATGAGGTCGCCGAAGGCAACTTCGAAAAGGCCTATGAGATCATCACCGATACCAACTCGCTGCCCGCCCTGTCCGGCCGTGTATGTCCGCAGGAGACGCAGTGCGAGTCCAAGTGTGTCCGCGGCAACAAGGGCGAGCCGGTCGCCATCGGCCGTCTTGAGCGCTTCGTCGCCGACTGGTACCGTGAGAACGTCAACGCCATGCCGAAGAAGGCCGAGTCCAACGGCCTGAAGGTCGCGGTCGTCGGCTCCGGCCCGTCCGGCCTGACCTGCGCGTCTCTGCTTGCCAAGAAGGGCTATCAGGTGTCCCTGTTTGAGGCGCTGCACACCGCCGGCGGCGTTCTGGTCTACGGTATTCCGGAGTTCCGTCTGCCGAAGGCTATTGTCGCCAACGAGGTCGAAAAGCTGAAGGCGCAGGGCGTCGAGGTCATGACCGATATGGTCATCGGCAAGGTCCTGTCCATCGACGATCTGTTCGAGATGGGCTTCAAGGCTGTCTTCGTCGGCTCCGGCGCGGGCCTGCCGATGTTCATGCACATCCCCGGCGAGTCGCTCAAGGGCGTCTGCTCGGCAAATGAATATCTGACCCGTATCAACCTCATGAAGGCTTATCTCGAAGAAAGCGACACGCCGATCCTGCACTCCAAGGCGGCCGCGATCGTCGGCGGCGGCAACGTCGCCATGGACGCCGCCCGCTGCGCCAAGCGCATGGGCACCGAGAAGGTGTACATCGTCTACCGCCGCGGCGAGGCCGAAATGCCCGCAAGACTCGAAGAGCAGCACCACGCCAAGGAAGAGGGCATCGAGTTCATGACCCTCACCAACCCGACCAAGATCATCGGCGGCGAGGATGGCCGTGTCTGCGGCATGAAGTGCATCAAGATGGAGCTCGGCGAGCCTGACGCGTCCGGCCGCCGCCGCCCGATCCCCGTGGAGGGCAGCGAATTTGTCCTCGACGTCGACATGGTCATCATGTCCCTCGGCACGTCCCCGAACCCGCTGATCCGCTCCACCACCCCCGGCCTGGAGACCAACAAGAAGGGCGGCATCATCGTCGACGAGAACGAGATGTCCACCCGCGAGAACGTCTTCGCCGGCGGCGACGCCGTCACGGGCGCTGCGACCGTCATCCTGGCCATGGGCGCAGGCAAGAAGGCCGCGGAAGCCATCGACCGCAAGCTGCAGGGCAAATAAGTGGTTTGATCCCGCCCGGATCCGGTTACAATCTCCATAAACGCGAAGCCCCGGCAGCGTTGGCTGCCGGGGCTTTTGTAAAGGGGAGGAAACCGATGAAAGTCAAAGACTGTATGACAAAGCACGTGATCAGCGTCGGCACGCAGGAGCCGGTCAGCGTGGCGGCCAGGCTGATGAGCCGGTATAACCTCGGCATTCTGCCGGTGCAGACGCCGGACGGACGCCTGTGCGGTATGGTGACCGACCGGGACGTCGTCCTCCGCTGCGTCGCGGCAGGGAAGGACGCAGAGGCTGTAGCGGTGCGAGAAATTATGTCAACCGGCGTTCTGGCCGTCGAGGCCTCGGACGATACCGCGCGCGCGGCGCGGCTGATGTCCCGCGCGCAGCTGCGCCGCCTGCCTGTCACGCAGAACGGGCATCTGACCGGCATGCTCTCGCTGGCAGATCTGGCCAGACGCGGGAATTTCAGCATGGAGACGGCCCAGTGCATGGAGTCCATCTGCAGCCCGGTCGTCCATCTGGACTGACCGGGCGGAAAAGCCGCAAAAATCTTAGATTTTCTGCAAAAAATCATTTGACAAGCCAAAACTTCTCTGGTATAATTTTTAAGCCGCATTAAAGAGGTCAGAAGCTGCTCCGGCACACCTCAAGAGCGAGTCTACAAAGAAAAGGTAGGTGCAAACGAATATGCAGGCTATTATCGTTACCGGCGGTAAGCAGTACAACGTCAAGGAGGGCGATGTGATCTACATCGAGAAGCTCGCGGCGGAGGCTGAAGAAACCGTGACCTTCGATCAGGTTCTGGCAGTTGTTGACGGCGCTGACTCCAAGTTCGGCACGCCCACAGTTGCAGGTGCTAAGGTTGAGGCTAAGGTTCTGAAGAATGGCAAGGGCAAGAAGATCCGCGTCTTCAAGTACCGCTCCAAGAAGGACTCCAAGTCCCTCCAGGGCCACAGACAGCCGTACACCAAGGTGCAGATCGAGAAGATCGCGCTGTAAGCTATGACACGCGTCGAATTTTTCGATCATGAGGGCAGGATCACCGGATTCTGCTGTTCGGGCCACAGCGGCTATGCAGAGGAAGGCAGCGACATCGTGTGCGCGGCCGTCTCCACAGCCGTCAAGCTTGCCGAGTGTACCATCAATGATGTGCTGGGCGAGCACGCAAAGACCAGGGTGAACGAAGATGAGGCTCGGATCACCTTGACCCTTCCCGCGACCTGTGAAAGCGAAGAGGCCGTACAGGCGGTCCTCTCCGGCATGATGCTCACATTGTGCAGTCTGCGGGATGACTATCCTGATTATATCGAAGTTTTGGAGGTGCAAAACGATGCTTAATATGAGTTTCCAGTTCTTCGCACACAAGAAAGGCGGCGGCTCCACCAAGAACGGCCGTGATTCTGAATCGAAGAGACTCGGCGCGAAGCGCGCTGACGGTCAGTTCGTTCTGGCTGGCAACATCCTCGTTCGTCAGAGAGGCACGCACATTCATCCGGGCAACAACGTCGGTATCGGCAAGGACGACACCCTGTTCGCTCTGATCGACGGCAAGGTCAAGTTCGAGCGTATGGGCAAGGACCGCAAGATGTGCTCCGTCTACGCAGAACAGTAATTTTGTTGTGAAAACCCCGAACGACTCCCGTTCGGGGTTTTTTCTTGAAAGGTGCGGCAGCATGACCTACTATCACGCTTCTCCGGCAGGCGGCCTGCAAGTTCTCGAACCGAGGAAGTCTCCGTATTTTGACAAGCCCACGCAGGTCTGCCTGACGTCGCTGCGCGCGATGGCGCTGTTCTACCTCATCCGGAATTATGAATACGCATACGGCTATACCCGGCAGGGGAAGCTGTACTTTGACGATCCGTTTCCCGATGCGCTGAAAAAGCTCTACGCCGGAAGATCCGGCTGGCTCTACACCTGCGAAGACGGTGATTACAAGAAGACAGAAATTCCGAACGAGTTTGTGTCCGCGCAGCCCGTCCGCATTATTGGCGCGGAGTATATCCCGGACGCCTATGAGGCGTTTTTACGGGAACAGGCGGCGGGAAACATCCAGCTGCTCGATTATGCGCATTTTGCGTCCGACCCGGAGAAATTCGCAAAGAAGCGTGTCTGGCTGCAAAAGGCCATCTCCGAAGAAATTCGGAAAAAGGAGATCTGGAAAGCCCCGGATTCCGACTGCGCGCACTATTATCAGGAGAACTATCCGGAAATCTGGACAAAGACTACGAAAACCTTACTGACAGAGGAGGAACCTCATGTTTATTGATAAAGTACGCATTTCGGTCAAGGCCGGCGCGGGCGGCAATGGCGCGGTGGCCTTTCACCGGGAAAAATACGTGGCCGCGGGCGGCCCGGACGGCGGCGACGGCGGCAACGGCGGCTCCATCGTCCTGCGTGTGGACGACAACCTGTCCACGCTGATGGACTTCCGCTACAAGCGCAAATATACCGCGCCGAACGGCGAAAACGGGCAGGGCAAGCGCTGCCGCGGCAAAAACGGCGAAAACCTCATCATCAAGGTCCCCAGAGGTACCGTCGTGCGCGATCTGGAGACGAATGAGATCATCAAGGATATGTCCGATTCCGACGATTTCGTCCTCTGCAGGGGCGGCCGCGGCGGCTGGGGAAACCAGCACTTTGCCACGCCCACCCGCCAGGTGCCGCGCTTTGCCAAGGCTGGTCTTCCGGGCGAGGAACACGACGTGATCCTCGAGCTCAAGCTGCTGGCCGACGTTGGCCTTGTCGGCTTCCCGAACGTCGGCAAATCGACGCTTCTGTCCGTCACATCCAACGCGCATCCGAAGATCGCAAACTATCATTTTACCACGCTCTATCCGAACCTCGGCGTCATCTACGTCGCCGACGGCGTATCCTTCGTCATGGCCGATATCCCCGGCATCATTGAGGGCGCGGCCGACGGCGTTGGCCTCGGTCACGACTTCCTGCGGCATATCGACCGCTGCCGCCTGCTCGTGCACATCGTCGACGTCTCCGGCAGTGAAGACCGCGACCCCGTCGATGATTTTGAGAAGATCAACGAGGAGCTCCGGCAGTATTCTCCGGACCTTGCGGCCCGACCCATGATCGTCGCGGCCAACAAGGCGGATCTTCTGCCGCCGGACAGCGACAATCTCGAGCGGCTGAAGGCGCACGTCGAGGCGCAGGGCTACGAATTCTACGTGATCTCCGCGGCCACCACGCAGGGCACGCGTGAGCTCATGAAGACGATCGCGGGCAAGCTCGCGGCGCTGCCGCCCGTGACGATCTATGAACCGGAGTATGTCAAGCCGCTGGCGGAGGCTGGAGACGCGAACGACCTCAGGATCGAACGCTATGACGATCTGTGGGTCGTGTCCGGACAGTGGCTCCAGAAGCTCCTGAACGATATCAACTTCGATGATTACGAGTCCCGCATGTACTTTGACCGCCAGCTGCGCAAGAGCGGCCTCTTTGACCGCCTGGAAGAGCAGGGGATCGAAGACGGTGATACGGTCAGCATCTACGATTTTGAGTTCGACTACACGAAATAACAATAATGAGCAAACAAAAGCCCGCGGCATGAGCCGCGGGCTTTTGTTTGAAGAAAGAAAAGAAAAAGAGAAGAAAGAGAGGATTGGGTGAATCCTTGATTCTGAATATACAGGACAATCATGTCCGAACTATGAACGAGGAGAAAAGGAATTGTGAACATTTGCACCGATTTCCCGCACCCCGCAGGGCAGGCGGCATTTGCCACGGAAGACCGCCCGGCGAAAAAAATTGAAAACAACACTTGACAAATCCCGACTTTATGCTATAATAACGGAGCGCTCTTGAGAAAGACAACCTGCTGCTGTAGCTCAGTCGGTAGAGCGCGTCATTGGTAATGACGAGGTCGGCAGTTCGAATCTGCCCAGCAGCTCCAAAAACCGGTTTATTCCATCGGAATAAACCGGTTTTTTGTATCCGTTTTGTATTCGAACTGCACTTTGCCCGGTCGGACGGAATCCCTGCTGGACAGGGAGTATCCCGGTGTGATAAAATCATTCTATCGCGCAAGGGAGGTTCGCCGATGCCGGTAAATGTGAAAAATCTGATCGCCGAAACGTTTGTAAAGCTGTCGGACGAAAAGAATATCGACAAGATCACGGTAAAAGACATCGTGGAGGCATGCGGGATCTCCAGGCAGGCGTTTTATTATCATTTCCGGGACCTGCTGGAGGTCATCGAGTGGTCGATGGAGCAGGCCTTTGGGCAGCTGCTGGACCGGAGCCTGCAGGAGGACGATCCGGAGATCGTGCTGAACGATTTTATCACGGCTTCGGAAAATGCCGCGCCGTTTATGCAGAAACTGTTTCGCTCCCAGAAGCGGGAACAGGTGGAGCGGATGATGGCGCGCTGCGCCCGGAGCTATTTGCAGGAGCTGATCTCTGCGAAGGGAAAACTGCCGAGGATCCCGTATGAGGATCTGGACATTGCCCTGAATTTCTGTACGTACGGCATTGTCGGGCTGCTGCTGGAATGCTGCGACAAGAAAAAGGCGGTCGACCGGGAAACAATGGCCCGTCAGATGTACCGCCTCCTGCAGGGGCGGATCGGAGAAGCGGATCCGGTCCGCGCATAGACGGATAGATAGACAGATCCCCCGATGTGTAAAAGGGCTTTACACATCGGGAGATCTGTCTATACACAAACGCTGTTTTGCGAATGGCGCTGCGCCGGGATCCCTGCTATAAATAGGGTGATCTGATCAAGAAGGAGGCGTTATGGATCTTGTGTGAAAACAATGGGATCTTTGCAGGAAAGCTCCATGAGATAGAAGGTCAATACGGCCGGATTCTCAGCCGTCTTCGCGTGGCTCAGTATGAAAGCCATGACGAGATCCGGCGGACGATCCGGCAGCTTGAAGCGGAATGCCGGGGAACCGAATTGCTGCTGGAGCAGAGCATTGCAGACTGCCGTTCTCCCGCGGTTTCCGCGCTGGCGGCTGCGCAGCTTGACTACGACCAGAAGGTCCGGCATATCCTGCACGATGAGCTGCCGGGATATCTGCATGAGGAAGGGAACGACCGCATCGCAGATCAGGCGGAAGCGGCGAGCCTGTACGGCGAATATGCCATCGATTTTGCCGCCCAGGCCATGCGGCATGCGCTGCTCGCCGCGCTGTCGGCGATCGACCTGCAGATGAGCTGCGAGGAAGCAGCGCAGAAACCGGCTGAAAACGAAAGATAAGGAGGCTTCAAAATGAAGGAAGTAAAATCCCCGAAAAAACCGCTGATCTACTACTACAGCATCATCCTGCTGATCGTGCTGTTGTTCAATCTGATCGTGTCCCCGCTGCTGATGAAAAATCAGGTGACTGAGGTGGACTACGGGACGTTCATGCGCATGATCGAGGAAAAGAACATCGGAGAAGTCGAGGTCGAGGACGACGAGATCCTCTTTACCGACAAGGACAAGCAGCAGGTCTACACGACCGGCGCGATGGACGATCCGACGCTGACGCAGCGCCTGTATGATTCCGGCGCGACGTTCACAAAGGAGATCCAGAAGACGATGTCGCCCGTGCTGAGCTTCGTGTTGACGGCCGTTCTGCCACTGGTGATCTTCATTGCCATCGGCCAGTACATGGGAAAGAAGCTGGTAGAAAGCGCCGGCGGCAAGAACTCCCTGATGTTCGGCGGCACCGGAAAATCCGGCGCGAAGGTCTACGTCCAGTCCACACAGGGCATCCATTTTGAGGATGTGGCCGGTGAGGACGAGGCAAAGGAATCCCTCGCCGAGATCGTGGACTATCTCCACAACCCGCAGAAATACACCGCTGTCGGCGCATCGATGCCGAAGGGCGTACTGCTCGTCGGCCCTCCGGGAACCGGCAAGACCATGCTTGCAAAGGCTGTTGCAGGTGAGGCAAACGTGCCGTTCTTCTCCATGTCCGGCTCGGAGTTTGTCGAGATGTTCGTCGGCATGGGCGCAAGCAAGGTGCGCGACCTCTTCAAGCAGGCCAAGGAAAAAGCACCCTGCATCGTCTTCATCGACGAGATCGACGCTATCGGCAAAAAGCGTGACAATCAGCTTTCCTCCAACGATGAGCGCGAGCAGACGCTCAACCAGTTACTCACCGAAATGGATGGCTTTGAGGGCAACAACGGTGTCATCATCCTCGCCGCGACGAACCGGCCTGAATCGCTCGACCCGGCACTGACGCGACCCGGCCGCTTTGACCGCCGTGTGCCCGTCGAGCTGCCTGACCTTGCGGGCCGCGAAGCCATTTTGAAGGTCCACGCGAAAAAAATCAAGACTGCCGACGATGTGGATTTCCATACCATCGCGCGCATGGCCTCCGGCGCGTCCGGCGCGGAGCTTGCCAACATGATCAATGAGGCCGCGCTGCGCGCTGTGCGCAACAATCGCACCGTCGTGACGGAAGCTGACCTGGAAGAAAGTATCGAAGTCGTCATTGCGGGCTATCAGAAGAAAAACGCCGTGCTGTCTGACCATGAAAAGCAGGTCGTTTCGTACCATGAGATCGGCCATGCCCTTGTCGCAGCCCTGCAGACGCACTCGGCACCTGTGCAGAAGATCACCATCATTCCGCGTACCTCCGGCGCGCTGGGCTATACCATGCAGGTCGATACCGCAGATAAGAACCTCATGACCAAGGAGGAGATCGAGAACAAAATTGCGACCTTCACCGGCGGCAGAGCCGCAGAAGAAGTCGTCTTCGGCGAGATCACGACCGGCGCGTCCAATGATATTGAGCAGGCCACCAAGCTGGCCAGAGCCATGATCACCCGCTACGGTATGAGCGAGGAATTTGATATGGTCGCCATGGAGACGGTCACGAACCAGTACCTCGGCGGCGATACGTCGCTGGCCTGCTCCGCCGACACGCAGAACCGCATTGACGCGAAGGTCGTGGAGCTGGTCAAGACGCAGCATCAGAAAGCGAAGAATATCCTGCTGGAAAACCGCGAAAAGCTGGACGAGCTGGCGAAGTACCTCTATGAAAAAGAAACGATCACCGGTGAGGAATTTATGCGCATTCTGGGACAGGAGGGCAAAGCACAATGAGACGACGTTCTGGATTCGGATGGATGGAATGCATTGAGGGAGTCCTGCTGCTGGGGCTTGGCAGCTACACCTTTGCGCAGCCGGATCGTGCGCTGACGGGATTTATCATCATGTACGGCATCGTCGCTGTGACGATGGGCATCGCGGATATCCTGCTCTACGTCCGTGTGGAGCGCTTCACAGGCTTCGGCCCGATCGTTTCCCTGATCTCGGGCGCACTGAGCGTGATGACGGGCGTGATGCTGCTCGTCTATCCGAACGCCGGGAAATGGGTGATGAGCCTGCTGTTCCCGCTGTGGTTTCTGGCGCACTGCATCGGCCGCCTGTCCGGCCTGCATACGGTCCGCCTCTGGGCCGGGGACTTTACCTATTATTTCACGCTGATCATGAATGTGCTTGGCCTGATCCTCGGCGGTCTGATGCTGGTCGATCCGCTGGTCTCGTGGCTGTCCGCCCGGTATCTTGTCAGCTTCTATCTGGTCCTGCTCGGCGTGGACTGTGTCATTCTGGCCTTCAGCAAGCTCGGCTCCAGAGAATAGAATGTTACGCCGGAGGCTGCAGCTTCCGGTTATGCATCGGCAAAGCGGCGGCGATCTTGCCGCCGCTTTGCCGTTTTGATTTTTGCTTGCTGTTTGGCGCGTCAGACGCTTGCAAAGCAGCAAGCGGCGTGGTAAACTGAAAACAGATCGAAGCGGCTGCCGACGGGCAGCTTTTCCAAATGCAAATGGTTAGAGATGACTAACTAAAAGAACAGGAGGACCTGCAGATGTCCAGAAAAGCGACGGAATTTCAGAAAAAAGAAATGAGCAAAATGTACCGGGGAAAGGAGATCTTCAAGCCGCTGCAGACGGGCTGGATCGACGAGCATGTGGCCTGCGTGCGCGAGTGGGTAGCGAATATCTTCTTCTACCGCAAGGGCGATACCACCCTCATGTTTGACGCCGGATACAACTATGATCGTCTCGAAGAGAAGATGGGCTGGCTCGGCATCGATCCGAAAAGCATCCGGCAGATCTTCATCACCCATCAGGATACCGACCACGTCGGCGCGGTGGAGGCCGACAGCCCGGGGCTGTTCCGCGATGCGGTCCTGTATGTCGGCGAGACGGAGAACTGCTACCTGACCGGCGAGGTGCGCCGCAAGGTGATCTATCACCTCTACAAGCTGCCGCAGGTGACCATCCGCAACGAAAAGGTGCTGCTCAAGGATGGCGACGTGCTGGATATTGACGGCATCCGGGTCGAAGGCTTCCTGGTCCCGGGGCATACCTGGGGGCATATGGTGTATCTGGTCGACGACAAGTATTTGTTCACCGGCGATACCATCTGGTTCGGCGCGGACGGCGGCTACAGCTTTATTTCCGCCCTGGCGGAGGACAACAAGCTGGCGGTCCGCTCGCTGGCAGAGCTGGAGGCAAAGCTGCAGGCGCGCGGCCTTCACCCGTATTTCATCACCGGCCATACCGGCTGGACAGACGATTTTGCCTTCGCCTTTGCCCACAAGGACCGGCTTTGCTCGCCGTTCAGCAAGCGCGTGCACGATCCCAGCGCGCCCTATGACGCGTACGATGAATCGGACGATACCGAGCAGCGCGCAAAGTCCGGATTCCTGAAGCCTGTCAGCCCGGTGTAAGGGAAGCGGGCTGACGGAAAAACCGGAAACCCCGTCAAAGCCCGGGCGTTTTGCACCGGGAAGCGAGGAAAAAGGTCACGCTGGCCTCCGTGTCCGTCAGCGGAATATTGACCCGGCCGGGATACGCGGTCTGGAGGCGGCGCTGGCCGTAATCCGTGGTGAAGCAGGGGAGAGACGAGGCGTTTACCAGCTCGTCGAATACGGCAGTGTCGGTCTGCACAAGGAACTTGGAGGCGGGCATTTTCTCCCGGCAGAGCGTGTCCCAGAAGCCGAGCTCGGAGCGCAGGAGAAAATTGAAGCCGTTGATCTCCGCAAAGGTCAAAGACGACTGCTTTGCCAGCGCGTGCTCCGGCGGGACGCAGACAAACAGCTGCTCCTGCAAAAAGGGCTTTGCTCCTGCGAATGGGAAGGGCAGGACGGCGACGTCGCACGAGCCGTCTTCCCACGCGGCAAGGACATCCTCGTTCTGGCAGACGGCGGAGGCCAGCATCTTTTCCGGCTGCGCTGCGTTCAGCTTCCGCAGCAGCTCCCACAGAGGCGCGGGCGCGCAGGCGCGGATGACGATGGTCCGCTGCCGCTGGTCAAACGTGCGGACCTGCGCGACGGCCAGCTCCGCTTCCTGCAGCAGCTTGCGCGCCGCCGCCACGGCCAGCTTGCCGGTCTCGTTCAGCTCGATCCGGTTCTTGCCCCGCGTGAAGAGCGGCACGCCGAAATACTGCTCCAGATGCTGCATCGAGCGTGTAATGGACGGCGTGGAGAGATGAAATTCTTCTGCCGCGCGAGGAGTTTTTCCTGACCACCAAGGTCTGGATCACGAGTGCGGGCTATGAAAAAGCCAGGGCATCCATCGAGGAATCCATGCGCAAGCTGCGCACTGATTATCTCGACCTGCTGCTCATCCATCAGCCGTTCGGCGATTACTACGGCACCTACCGCGCGATGGAAGAACTGTACAAGGCCGGCAGGCTCCGCGCGATCGGCGTTTCCAACTTCGGCCCGGACCGGTATCTCGACATCCAGCATTTCGCAGAGATCAAGCCTGCCGTCAACCAGATCGAGACGCATGTGTTCCAGCAGCAGAAAACGGCGAAGGAATACCTCAAAAAGTATGGCTGTCAGATCGAATCCTGGGGCCCGTTTGCCGAGGGCCGCAAGGATATGTTCACGAACCCTGTGCTGACCCAGATCGGCGAGAAGTACGGCAAAACCGCCGCGCAGACCGCCCTGCGCTTCCTGCTGCAGAGTGATGTCGTCGTGATCCCGAAGTCTACACATAAGGACCGGATGCAGCAGAACTTCGACCTGTTCGATTTTACCCTCACGCCGGAGGATATGGCGGCCATCGAGGCGCTCGACGGCGGTGAGAGCCTGTTCTTCTCGCATTACGATCCCAAGACTGAGGAGTGGTTCATGTCCATTCTGTAATACAGAAAAAACCACCTGCCTGAGCCTTCAGGCAGGTGGTTTGCAGTTTTATTGTCCGTTCATCCGGGCCAGGACCTGATCCTTGCTGCGGATGGCAGTGTTGGCGCCGACATGCTCGACAGCGACAGACCCGGCCGCGCAGGCGAATTTGGCGCTCGCCAGCGTATCCCAGCCCTGTGACTTTGCGTACAGGAACGAGCCGACGGACGTATCGCCCGCGCCGGTCGTATCGACGCAGCGGCAGGGGAACGCGGGAATGTGTGCCTCGATCCCGTCGGCAGAGACATAGCAGCCCTGTGCGCCGAGCTTGATCACGCAGTTGGCCGCGCCCATCTTGTGCAGCGCCTGCGCCATCTTCTCCGGGCTCCCGGTCTCGCCGTCCAGCTCCGGCAGCACCATGGCGCCGCCGACCGAGACAAAGGCGGAATCGCGGATCACGGCTTCGTCCAGATCCTCATAGCGCAGCGCCAGATTCTGACCGGACTGGAAGAGAAAATGCCGCTCGTGTGCCTCGTCGATCAAAACGACACAAATTGCGGTCGGTACGTCGATGCGCCGGTCAAAGACCGAGAGGGGATAGCGCGAGAGCTGCTGCAGCAGCACGTCGCCCAGCCGGTCGACACCGGCCGCGCCCATCAGCGCCGTCCGTGCGCCGAGCTGCGAGAGGACGATCGCCCGATTGAGCGCGTCGCCGCCGAGCGTCAGCTACGCGTGGTCGAGCAGCGTCATCTCCCGGTCCAGAATGTGTCCGTTCATGCCCGGGATCATCAGGTCGATCACCTGCAGACCGATGGTCAGAACGTCAAACCGCTTCACGCATTACCCCTTTCCGCAACCGCCGAACAGCTCCAGCTTGCGCACGGTCGCCTCGACCATGGCGTCCTCCGCCAGCAGGTTCAAGTCGGTATAGCCGGCGTCCGGATGCTCGGCGATGGCGCGCTTGGCGGCGAGGATCACGTCGGTGAAGACGCTGATCTTGCTGATGCCGCCCGCGACGGTGTTGCGGAAATCGTCATCCGACAGACCGGAGCCGCCGTGCAGCACGAGGGGAACAGAGACGGTCTTGCGGATCTCGCGCAGACGCGGGATATCGAGCTTCGGCGTCGCCTTGTAGACGCCGTGGCACGTGCCGATGGAGACGGCGAGGAAGTCCGTGCCGGTCTGGTCGACAAAGGACTTGGCTTCCTCCGGCTCCGTGTAGACCATCTGGTCGACCTTGCCGTTGCTGTCGGTCAGACCGCCGACGCTGCCGAGCTCGCATTCCACGCCGACGCCCATGCCGTGCGCGATACGGACGATCTCGGCGGATTTGCGGATGTTCTCCTCGCTGGTCTTCTCACGGGAGCCGTCATACATGACGGAGCCGAAGCCGGCGCGCAGCGCCTGCATCAGAAGCTCAAAGTTATAGGTGTGGTCCAGATGGACGGCGACGGGGACCTTGGCCCGGCGGGCCTGCTCGCCCTGCGGCACGGGCTGACGATCGTGACGAACTCGGCCCAGATCACGCCGCTGCTCGCAGACAGCGACAATACGGTCTACGCCCTCGGCGGACAGGTCCGCGCGACGAGCCTGGCCTGCGTCGGCATGTGGACGCTCACTGCGCTGCGGACGCTGCGCGCGGATATTGCGCTGATCGGCACGAACGGCGTGCTGGGCCATACCGGCCCCTGCACCTCGATCTACAGCGAGGCGGAGGTCAAGACGGCTATGGTCCAGTGCGCGAAAAAAGCATCGTGCTCTGCGACGGCAGCAAATTCCGGGAGGAAGCGGTCATCCAGTTTGCCGACTGGCAGCAGATCGACTGCCTGATCACCGACCAGACCGCGCCGGAAGCGGAGCTTGCCGCCATCCGCCAGAAAACGACCGTACTGGTCGCGGGCACATAAAAGCATCCCCGGCTGCAGGCGCAGCCGGGGATGTTCGTTTCAGGCAAAGGTCACAGCAGGAGCGCAGAGAGCTCGTCAACGGTCTCGTCGAAGACGCGCAGCGCGCTGCGGACAGTGTCGGGCTTGGTGAGGTCGATGCCCGCGATCTTGAGCTCCTCGAGCGGATAATCGCTGCCGCCGGTCGTGAGGAACTTCAGATAACCGCTTGCGTCGCCGGTCGTCAGGATGTGCTCGGCGATGGCCACGGCGGAGGAGAAGCCGGTCGCGTACTGATAGACATAGAACGCGCGGTAGAAGTGAGGGATATACGACCATTCCGGGTCGATATCCGCGTCGATGCCGATGCCGTCATAATACGTGGCTTCGAGATCGTGATAGACCTTGTTGAGCGCAGAGGCCGTCAGCGGCTGACCCGCGGCATAGAGATCGTGCGCTTTGCGCTCGAACTCTGCGAACAGCGTCTGCCGGTAGAGCGTCGTGCGGAAGCTCTCAAGGAAGTGATTGAGAATATATGCGCGGCGCTTTTCATCCGTCTCGGTCTTCAGCAGATACTTGGTCAGCAGAACTTCGTTGACCGTCGAAGCGACCTCGGCGACCATGATGCGGTAATCGTGATTGACATAATCCTGCGTCGTATCCGAGAACCAGGAATGCATGGAGTGGCCCAGCTCATGTGCCAGCGTGAACGCGTCGCCCAGCGTCCCGGCATAGTTCATGAGCACATACGGATGCACGCCGAACACGCCGCAGGAGAACGCACCGGACTGCTTGCCGTCGTTCTCATACACGTCGACCCAGCGCTCGGCGAACGCGCGGTCCAGCAGCTTCTGGTACTCCTCGCCCAGCGGCAGCGTCGCCTTCTTGACCAGGTCCTTCGCGTCCTCAAACGCGATGGGATAGTCGACGTCCTCCACGATGGGGACGTACAGATCAAATACGTCGATCTTGTCGAGCTTCAGCGCGCGGCGGCGCAGTTCGAGATACTTGCGCATGGAGGGCAGGCTCTCGTGCACGGCGTCGATCAGGCTGTCATAGACGGACACGGGCACATTGCCGCCGTCCAGCGCCGCTTCGCACGCGGAGGCGTAGCCGCGCTGATTGGAGAAATAGGTGTCGAATTTGACGGAGCCGCCGTAGAGCGCGGCGATGGCGTCGCCAAACTGCCGGTAGGTGCCGAACATGGCGCGGAACGCGCCCTCGCGCACGGCGCGGCTGCGGCTCTCACGGTAAACCGGGAACGTACCGGGGGTGAGGCGGACATCCTCGCCCGCGTCGTTTTTGACCATCGGCAGCTGCAGATCGACGTCGGTCAGCATCTCAAACGCGGCCTTCGGCGTTCCGGCTGCGTCGCCCAGCAGGGCCAGCATCTGCTCGCGCGCAGCGTCAAGCGTATGTGCGCGCATGCGGACGATATCGTTCACCGTGTGCCGGTAGGTCGCCAGCGCCTCGTCCTGCATCCATGCATCCAGCTTTTCTGCCGGGATAGCAAGGATCTCGGGGTTCAGAAACGCCGTCGCGGCGCTGAACTTGACAAGCAGACTCTCGCTGCGGGCGGCCATTTCCTGATTTTCCGCTACGGAGCCGTCTTCGGTCTTTTTCAAAAACGCATAGATATAGGGCAGCTCGACCTTGAGCATGGAGGCGTAGACGGTATCGAGTCCGTGCTTGAACGCTTCCTTGGACGTGCCGAGCGTGCCAGGGAGGTCCTTCAGCGGCGCAAGCGCGGCCTCGGCCTCCTGCATGGCGGTCTCCCACGCGGCTGTGTCCGGGTAGATCTTCGTCAGGTCCCACTGGAACCGGATATCCTGTTCGCTTCGTTTCATAGCGTATAACCTCCTTTGGTGTTAAATTTATTATACTGGCAGGGAACAGCCCTGTCAATGTGCACCGCGCAGATACAGCCGGTTGCTTTTTGTCTGCCGAAAGGGTAGAATGGGAAAAAATGAGGTGATCATGTGAAGAAAAAAGCAACTGTCATCTGCTGGATCAGCACCGCCCTGGCGGCGCTGGCCCTCTGCCTGACCTGCGGCCTGCCGCTGCCTGCGGGGATCCCGCCGATGCTGCTCCAGTGGCTCATTCTGCCGCTGCTGGCGCTGCTCACCGCCGCCGTGCAGGCAGGGCGTCTGCTTGCCGGACTGCGCGCGGCGCTGGCAGGGAAGCCGGACGGCCGTCTGTTCTGCCTGCTGGCAGCCATAGGAGCGCTCGCGCTGGCTGCGCTCGGCAAAGGCGGCAGCAGCACCGCGGCGGCCGCACTGCTGCTCTGCGCGGATGCGTGGCTGGAGCAGCTGCAGGCGCGTGTAGACGGAGAACTTCCCGGCACGCGTCTGTCGTCAGCCGGTGCGCAGCTCTGGTTTTGGGGCTTTTTGCTCGCGGCTGTCTGCGCGGCGGTCGTCTGGGGGATCCTCGGCGCAGCGGCAGATGAGATCGTCTGTCGTGTGCTTGGCATTCTGGCCGCCGGCGCGCTGTGCCCGTTTTCTCTGACCGCTGCGTGTGCCGTGCGGCGGGCCGTGCGGATCTGCAAGGTCCCGGTTCTGGATGCACAGGCCGTCCCGGCGCTTGGGGACACGGATATCGTCCTGCTTGAGCCGGAGGGACTTCTGACCGGTGCGCCGTCAGTGAGCGATATCCGTCCGGCCGGGATGGAGGAAGGGCAGTTCCTGGCCCTTGCCGCGTCGATTTTGCAGGGAAGCGGCGACGGACAGGCCACCTGTATCCGGGCATTGGCCGAGGACCGGGGACTTGCGCTGCGCCCGGCAGCGCAGGCGGATGCAGCCGGAGCTGTGATCGACGGCAAACATTATCTGGCCGGGACGGCGGAGCAGCTGCGGCGCGCCGGGATCCCGGCGCCGCGGGCCGATGAGCTGGCACTCAGCGGCAAGGCGGCACTCTGCTTCGGCATGGAGGGCGGACTGTATCTCGGGCGGATCGCCCTGCAGTGCCCGATCTGCGCGGACGCGCAGGAAACTGTACAGGCGCTCTCGGCGCAGGGGCTTTCCGTCGTTCTTCCGGCAGGGCGGGAGCCGCTGCTGACCCGCCAGCTGGCGGCGCGGATCGGCGCGTCCCCTGCGGAGCAGGGGGAGACAGCGGCGGCATGGCAGGCACTCAAAAAGCAGGGAAGACCCGCGCTGCTGCGCGCAGGCGAGCCCCGTGCAGAGTCGGAGGAGTCTGGCCCGGTCCTGACACTGGAAACGCTGGCGGACGCGCCGGCGGTCTTTCGCGTCTGCCGCCGCGCGGTACGCAGCAGCAGAATGCTGACCGGCGCGGCTGCGGCGCTCGCCGTGCTGCTGGCGGGCTGCGCGGGCGGCATCTTCGCGCCGGCGGCCGATCTCGGCGGCGAGCCGCTGCTCTGCGCGCTGCTGGGGCTGGCCGTGACCGGGCTGACGGTCCTTCCGGCCATGGCCGGGACGCCGAAGCCGACCAAAACAGAATAAACAATAAACGAACGCGCAGGGCATCGCCCTGCGCGTTTTATGTCCTTATGCGTCCTCCACCAGATCGATGCCGTTGAGCTCGACGCCCTCGTCTGCCTTGATGAGCAGATACCGGACGCCGCCGATCGTGCGCGTCTCCACAAGATCCGGTCGCTCCGGATTGACTGTGATCGACACATCCGGCGTCTTGAGCACGCACTTTTTCACGTCGATCAGATTCCGGGGATTGAGCACCGCGCCGCCGCCGAAGGACTCGTCAAACTGCGCGCCGAACTGCATCCGCTTATCCTCCGACACGCCGCAGCTTTCCAGCACGTCCTTGAGCTCGTCGCCGCTGACGACCAGCGGATCGTCGCTTTTGGTCTCCTGCCAGGCGTCGATCCGGTCCTTGAGCTCCTGTCGGACCTGCTGCACGACGGCCAGCGAGCATTCCTCATCCAGCGCATTGCGCAGCACGCCGCCGAAGGTGTCGCGCTGCTCGTCCGCCGGCATCGGCGGCTGGACGTGGAACAGCGCGTCGATGAGCGGCTGATTGTCCGCGCCGGAGGAGTGGGTATAGAACAGGCAGTTGTAAAGATTGGTCCGCCGTCCGTCGAAGGCAGGGAAGAGGAAGCCCATCTCCGGCATCCCGGCCGCCCAGCCGGCGGAGCGGTTATGGAAGGTCTTCTCCTCCGCGATATAGCTCAGCAGCTCCTTGCCGGGCTTCACGGGGCAGATGGCACAAACAAAGTAGGAGAAGACCTCGCTGCCGTCTTCAAGTCTGGCGCCGTCCCTGGCCTTGAAGGGGACGTCGTAGCGCTCGTGCGTCAGCAGGATGAGGTAGTTTTCCTCAAAGCTGACCGTGCCGATGATCGTCTGGAACAGCTGCTGCCGGGCCTGTTCGTCGTCCAGCGCGGTCTCACGCAGGCGCATGAGCAGGCGGTGCTCGTCGGAATCGGCGACCTGCTTTGTGCTAAAGGACAGATCGAGCAGATTCCGGTCCGGCGTGCCGGACAGGGCCCGGCGGAAGATCGCTAGATATTTTTCCTTGTCCTCCTCCGCCATCAGGCCGAATGGCTCACGGAACGTGGACAAAACTTCACCGCTGGAGGCGACATAGCAGCCGTAGACGGCGGTCAGATTGGTGCGGTCAGGCTTCATACGGCGCCGCAGCTCGCCGATCTCTTTGTTGGTCATGGAAAAAGACTCCTTGTGCTGAAAGTCCTAATAGTATATCATAGATGCAGAGACTTTTCCAGCCGGAACCTTTTCCCGTCCGGCACGTCAAATAACACAGAAAGGGGAGAGCACGATGACCTTTTATCTGAAAGAAGAATTTCTGTCGTTTGACCATTTTGATATCTGGGACGAGCAGGATCAGCTCGTCTACAGTGCGGACCGTGAGTTTTTTACCTTCGGCAAAAAGCTCAATGTCGAAGACGCCTCCGGGCGGCAGATCGCCGCGATCCAGCACGTGCCGTTTTCCATCCCATGCACCTACGTACTGACGATTGAAGGGCAGGATTACGATCTGACGCGGAATTTTGCCTTCTTTTCCCGCAGCTACAGTCTGGATGCGCTGGGTTGGGAGATCGAGGGCGATTTCATGAGCCTGGAATATGCGATCATGAAAAATGGCGCGACCGTGGCGTCGATCCAGCGTGAATTTCTGACGCTCGGCAGCCGCTACGCCCTCGAGGTCGCAGACCCGCAGGACGCCCTGCTCGCCCTCTGCGTCGTCCTCGCCATCGACTGCTGCGACGAGGAACACAGCGGCTGAAACCAGACAGATCAAAACAGGGACTGCCATGGGGCAGTCCCTGTTTTTGCGGAGGCCTCAGCCCGGGAAGGAGGAGGCGTCGATCTTCCGGCAGAGTTCGCAGTAGCGCTGGTATTTCTGTGCGTGATAGGCCGCAGCGGTCGGGTCCGGCTGATAGATCGTCCGGCAGGGGCGGCAGATTGCGGCCTGTGCCTGCTCGACGCTGGCGTAGAGCCCCGCGCCAACGCTGGCGTAGATCGCCGCGCCCAGCGCACAGGTCTGAGAGACCGGACTGACGGTGATCGGCCGCTGCAGCACGTCGCTGAGCGTCTGCATGACGAAGGGCGATTTCTGTGCGATCCCGCCGACGGCGACGATCCGGTCGATCCGGATCCCGTGCTCCGTCAGTCCCGTCACGATCCGCCGCTGGCCATAGGCCGTCGCCTCGACCAGTGCGCGGTAGAGGGCCGGTGCGCTGACGCTGAGGTCCAGTCCGCAGACCGCGCTGCTGGCCTGATCGTTGTTGTACGGATATCTGCGGCCGTTGAACCAGTCGAGCGCGACGAGCTCCGGCTGCGGCGGCAGCGCTTTCGCAGCCTGTTCCAGCAGCGGAAGGAGCTGCTGACCGGCCTGCTGCGTAAGGGCGTTTTGCTGCTCCTGCGGCAGGCTGCTTCCGGCGAGCAGACTCTCGAGTGGCCAGAGCAGCAGCCGTTTGAGCCAGGCGTAGGTGTCACCGAAGGCCGACTGGCTCGTCTCAATGCCGACATAGCCGGGGAGAATGCTGTTTTCTGCCTGACCGGCCAGCTCCGCAAAGCCCGTGCCGCGCAGCGTGTCCGCGCGTTCGACCATCATGTTGACGGCGGACGTACCGATGTTTACGACCATCGTGCCCGCGCACACGCCGGCGCCGACCGCGCCCGCATGCGCGTCGAACGAGCCGCCGCAGATCAGCGTCTGTGCCGGAAGATGCAGCCGCTGCGCCCATTCCTGCGTGATCGTGCCGACCACGGCTGTGCAGGGCTCCGGCGGCTGGATGAACGTGTCATGGACCTGCGCCAGATACGGATCGAGCTGTGCCAGCCGTTCCTTTGCAGGCAGACCGCCCCAGGCGCTGTGCCAGTAGGCCTTGTGTCCGGCTGCGCAGGCACAGCGGTAGGCAAGCTCTGGCCGGGTGCGTCCGGCCAGCAGATTTGCCATCCAGTCGCAGTGCTCGACCCAGGTGTAAGCTACCGCGCGCACCGCCGGATCCTGCCGGATGGTATGCAGGATCTTTGCCCAATACCATTCCGAGGAATACGGCCCCTGATAGACCGTATAGTCCGGTGTCCCGGCCGAGAAGCAGGCCGTGATCTCCGCGGCCTCCGTACCGGCAGTGTGATCCTTCCAGAGATGGAACATGGCGTTCGGGTTTTCCTCAAAGCCAGGCAGCAGCGCCAGCGGTGTGCCCGCCCGGTCGACAGGGCAGGGCGTCGAGCCGGTCGTGTCGATCGACAGTGCCGCAATGCGGCTGCTGACAGTCTCTCCGGCTGCTGCACAGGCCTCCGTCACGCAGGCGCAGAGCGCCTCGAGATAGTCCTGCGGATGCTGGCGGAACTGTCGGATGCCGGGATCGCAGTACAGCCCCTGCGCCCAGCGCGGATAAGCGGCCGCCGCCTCCGCAGCGACCTGCCCGTCGCTCGCGCGCACAATGACCGCCCGTACCGAATCCGAGCCAAAATCAACCCCAACCACATATTCCATCTGCTTTTTCCAGTTTCCCATTCTTGTTGCCTCCTGTCGGATAGAGCGTAGCATTTTCCGTGCACGTGAACGAAATGATGCGTCGTATTTACAGCAACTGCCTCCGCTGTGTGACGCCAATATACAGGATCTGCTGTGAAATTGCAAGCGCAGCAAGAGCGACTGACCTGTTTTATAGCCCGATTTTTTCCTTGAAACGGAAAAAACGGGTATATTTTTTCGAAAGAATGTCCGATAAAACGACCGCTTTTGTAGAAAATAAAAAATCGTGAAAATCAACAAAAGCTTTTTTAAAATGTTGAGCATTATGACGCACTCAAAAAATGCCTGCACTTCAAATGTGCACGGGCACGGAAAAACCGTTGTGCATAATGACATAAAATGCGCTAATTTTATGCATATTTTTAATGAAAAATTGTTTATCTTGACGAATATTTTTGCATTTTCGGAGGGAGGAGAGGGGGTATATGCTTGACAAACGAAAAAAAATTTCGCATGATACAGACACAGACGTGCTCGAGCACAGCACGTTTTGACCAGCCAAGCGAGAGGAATACAAAGAGAACGATGTCTGCAACGATCAAAGAAATAGCTGAATACGCAAACGTGTCTCGCGGCACAGTCGACCGTGCCTTACATGGCCGAGGAGGCGTCCGCTCTGATGTGGAAAAGCGTATCCTGGCCATCGCGGAAAGTGTCGGGTACAAACCGAATTCTGCAGCAAAAGCACTGTCAAATTTTAAAAAGAAGTTGACTGTCGGTCTGCTGCTGCCAAGCATCAACAATCCCTTTTTCGACGAGTTGATCCGAGGCGTAGAAGATGCGCAGAAGGCGATGGATGATTATGGCGTAGAACTGCGACTCATGCAGATGCGTGGGTATAACGTAGAGGAGCAGATCCGACTGATCGACCAGCTGCTCGTTGACAAGATTGATATGCTCGCACTTACGCCATTTAACGACTCAAGAATTGTGGAGAAGATCAACCAAACAGTTGACTCCGGTGTTGAGGTGTTGACTGTAAACTCCGATATCGCTGGTACACGGCGGTGCTGCTATATTGGCGTTGACTTTGTGCAGTGCGGTCGGGTTGCAGGCGGATTGATTTCGCTGATCAATAATAATGCGAATCTACTGATCGTAAACGGCTCTCCAAAAATGACGGCACATGGCCAGCGAATCGACGGATTTAACAAGTTTCTGGAAGAACGTAAAACCAATATCCGAATCGTCTCTACAGTCATCTGTAATGACAATAACTTCGAAGCTTATGATCTTGTACGCGGACAACTCCGAGAACATCCTGAGATCGACGTGGTTTATGTTGTTGGTGAAGGTATTACTGGCACGTGCGCTGCGATTTCAGAATTTCATCTGCATCCGGTCCGCGTTGTTTGCTTTGATGATGTACCGCATACCAGAGATCTGTTCCGGGAGGGAAAAATCAGCGCAACGATTTGTCAGCAGCCGTATCAACAGGGCTACAGCGTTATGCAGCAATGCTTCAACCGATTCATCGGTACGGTCGGGAAAGACCAGACCAATGTTCTGTTTGAAAATATCATCAAGATCCGAGAGTCGATCGTGTGATCGGGATCCTCGAGAAAGGTAAGAAGAGAAAGGGGAAGTGCAAGTGAGCACGGAGTATCTGTTTGAAATGCGGGGCGTTACAAAGGTCTTCCCGGGTGTAAAAGCTCTGGATGATGTGACCTTTTGCGTGAAGCCCGGATCTGTCCATGCGCTCTGCGGCGAAAATGGTGCTGGAAAGTCCACACTGATGAAGGTGCTTGCCGGTATCTATAAACAGGAAGCTGGAGATATCCTGCTCGAAGGAAAAAAGGTACAGATCACCGACGCCCTTGATGCCATGGAAAAAGGCATTGCGATGATCCATCAGGAGCTGAACTACTATCCGGATATGACCGTTGAGGCCAATCTTTATATTGCGAGAGAAAACACATACTTTGCCGGGATCGTCAATCGGAAAGAGAATCTCCGACAGGTACACAGTATCCTTTCTGAATATGGCATTGAGCTTAATCCAAACGCGAGAATGCGTGAGCTGACGATTGCAAAGCAGCAGATGGTTGAGATCGTACGTGCGATCGCATTCAATGCAAAAATCATCATCATGGATGAGCCGACTTCGTCTCTGACAGATAATGAGATCCGTATCCTGTTCCAGATGATCCGTAAGTTGGCATCCGAGGGTAAGGCAATTATTTATATCAGCCATAAGCTCGATGAGATAACGGAAATTGCCGACACCGTGACGGTCATTCGTGACGGGAAGACCATCGGTTCTGCACCGATCACAGAGCTTACACAGCTTGATATCATCCGAATGATGGTCGGCAGAGAGCTTACAGATATCTATGACAAGCGGCAGCTGCCGATCGGTGATGTTAAGCTTTCTGTTGAACATCTTTCCAGCGGTACAGCACTTCAGGATATCAGTTTTGAGGTGCATCGCGGTGAGATCTTTGGCTTTCTGGGGCTTGTGGGCGCTGGACGATCGGAAACGGCAGAAACAATTTTTGGGTTGCGGGAAAAGACCGGTGGAAAAATCAGCATTGACGGAAAAGTGCTCCGCATCCATCATCCGGCAGACGCAATTCGCCACAATATGGCTTTTATCACGGAGGACCGCCGGCAGTATGGACTAAGCCTGATCCACTCTGTTCGGCAAAACTGTGTGATTTCCAGTATCCGGCGTTATTGCCATTCTCCTTTGCATATCGTCTCGGAGAAACAGGAACAGGATGCCACCGCGCGGATGATCCAGGCCCTCGGCATTAAAACACCGACGCAGGAAACCTTGGTCAACAACTTGTCTGGCGGTAATCAGCAGAAGATCGTTGTTGCAAAATGGCTGCTGAATGATCCGGACCTGCTCATTATGGATGAGCCCACCCGCGGCATCGACGTCGGTGCAAAATCTGAGATTTACTCTATTATGAGCGATATGGCGGCCGACGGAAAAGCGGTTATCATGATCTCATCCGAAATGCCGGAGCTGCTCGGCATGTGTGACCGAATCATGGTCATGTGCGAAGGCCGGAATATGGGTATTTTTGACCGCAATGAATTTGATCAAGTAAAGCTGATGGCTGCCGCGACCGGCACCAAAAAGGAGGATATCAGGCTATGAAAAAGAAGCAGACGCTCGGGACCTTTATTTCGAAAAACATTATTTATATCGCATTTGTGATCATGTTGATCGGGCTTTCTGTATTTACGAGTTCGTTCCTGCAGATGAAGAACCTGGTCAATGTTCTTCGACAGGCTACTGTCGTCGGCGTTCTGTCCATGGGCATGACGTTTGTGATCATTGGAGGCGGCATTGATCTTTCCGTCGGTTCTACGATGGCGCTTGCTTCCTGCATTGCCGCGGCTTATTCGACTTCGACGACTGCGATTCCGCTTCCTCTGGCGATCGCGCTGGGCTGTTTGGTTGGTATTGTTGTTGGCGCCCTGAACGGTATTGTTGTGGCTTATCTTGGGGTTGTTCCGTTTATTGCAACGCTCGGCATGCAGTATGCCGTTCGCGGTGTTGCGCTCGTTTATACTGGCGGCCGCCCAATCAATGCATTGACGACGGCATTTACCAACCTTGGCAAGGGGTATGCTGGTCCAATCCCTGTTCCGGTCATCATCTTTGCAATCGTAGCCCTGATTTCCTGGTTCTTCCTTGCAAAGACGCAGTTCGGTCGTTATATCTATGCGATCGGTGGTAATGAAAAGGCTGCACTGGTCTCCGGCTTGCGTGTAAAGCAGCTGAAATTTTTGAGCTATGTCATCAACGGCATGACTGCTGCGTTGGCAGGTATTCTTCTGGCGGCTCGTGTGGCTGTCGGCTCTCCGACAGCCGGCGAATCTTACGATCTTCTCGCTATTACAGCAGTTGTTGTTGGCGGTACTTCCAATGCAGGCGGTACCGGGGGCATTCTTCCTTCTATCATTGGTGTTTTCATCGTTACCGTTATGAATAATGGTATGGACCTTCTGGGAATCTCCGGATACTATCAGAAGATCGTCACCGGCGTTGTGGTTTTGTTGGCCGTTATCATCGACCGCAATAATGTCAACCGCAACCACTGATTTCGTTCTCTATATGTGCACAAATATAGAAAAAAACAAAAAAGGAGCATTCAAATGAAAAAGGTATTATGTATTGTCCTGTCCCTCGTTCTAGTGCTGGCGCTGGCCGCCTGTGCATCCCCCGCAGCCTCTAACGCAGAATCCTCTTCGGAAACCACGACTTCTGACAAGAGCAGTGCTGTCACCGTTGTTGATGCCAGCAAATCCGACACAGAAATGGTCGAAGCAAAGGACTCCTATACGGTCGCAATGATCTATCAGGACCTGTCGCAGGAATTCAACATCTATTTCCAGAACGTTATGTCCACGCGCTGCGCGGAAGCCGGTATCACCCTGCTTGAGTTTGATGGCAGATCCGATACTGAAACACAGTTGAACCAGTGCGAAAACGCTATCGCTTCCGGCGCTGATGCACTTCTGTTCATCCCGTTCGATAAGGACGGCGCAGCTCCCATTATTGATAACTGCAACGAAGCTGGCATTCCTGTTATCTGCTGCAACAACATTACCACGAACGTTGATCAGGCTACTGCTTACGTCGGGGCAAATGACGTAGAAGCCGGCATCATGGAGACAGAATACATCGTTGATCTGATCGGCGGCAAGGGCAATATCGCTGTTGTGGAAGGTCCGTTCGGCCACTCTGCACAGGTCGCCCGTCAGGAAGGTCTCGAGCAGGTCCTCGCAGGCTATCCCGATTGCAAGATCGTTTTGGATGATACTGCCAACTGGAACCGCGACGAGGCAATGGAACTTGTTGAAAACTGGATTGCAGGCGGAACGCAGATCGACGCTATCATCTGCCACAATGACATCATGGCAATGGGCGCTTTGCAGGCCTGCCAGGATGCTGGTCTTGAGATCCCCATCATCGGTATTGACGCGACTTATGACGCACTTTGCGCCGTAAAGGATGGTACGCTGGCGGCTGATGTCTATCAGGACGTTTACGGCCAGGCGGAGGAGGCGTTCAACGTTTGTATGCGCATCCTCAATGGCGAGACTTTCGAGCAGACGACTTACGTTCCCTTCAAGCTCATCACGAAGGACAACGTTGACGAATATCTTGCAAATTTCTGAGTGATCGTTTGATTAAGTACGCATTTACAGCACACGCGTTTGTGGCAGCGGCCGTTTGGCCGCTGCCAGATAAGGAGAATTGAGCAATGATTAACTATGAATTTTACTGCCCGACCAAGATCCTTTTCGGTAAGGATACGGAGCTGAAAGTCGGCGAAGAGACAGTGAAGCACTCCAAAAATGTTTTGATCGTTTATGGCTCGGACCGTATCAAGAAATCCGGCCTGTTCAGCACTGTGACGGCTTCGCTGGAGAAGTCCGGCGTTGCATGGAAGGAACTTGGCGGCGTCAAGTCGAACCCGCGTGATGACCTTGTTTATCAGGGAATCCAGATCTGCCGTGAAAACAACATCGACTTTGTCCTCGGTGTCGGCGGCGGCAGCGTTATCGACACGGCAAAGGCGATCGGTTACGGCGTGGAATACGATGGCGATTTTATGGATCTCTATCTGGGAAAGGCTGCGCCTGTCTCTTGCTTGAAGATCGGTGCAATCCTGACGATCCCTGGTGCAGGAAGCGAATCGAGCAATGGCTCCGTCATCACGAGCGTGTCTGAGGGACTGAAGCGTTCGTGTGATACGGACCTTGCCAGACCGGTCTTTGCAATCATGGATCCGGAGCTGACAAAGACCGTTCCGATGTATCATACGCTTGCTGGCGCATTTGACGCCATTGCACACGCGATGGAGCGTTATTTTACGAACACTGCGTTTGTCGATTTTGGCGATCGTATGGCAGAAGGCGTTATGAAGTCCATGATGAAGTACATGAAGCTCATCAAGGAAGATCCCGAAAATTACGATTACCGCGCAGAGATCATGTGGGGCTGCAAGGCTGCACAGGATGATTTCATCGGTGTCGGCAGAGAGCAGTGCTGGGAGAGTCATCTGCTGCAGCGTGATATCGGCTCGATTTGCATGGATTCCTCTCATGGTGCGGGTCTGGCTGTTGTTGTTCCGCATTGGATGCGGCATGTCTATAAGGTCAACGTGCCTCGTTTCGCTGAATGGGCAAACCGCGTCATGGATGTCGAGGTCAATACGTTTGACCTGGAAGCAACTGCACTGGAAGGCATTGACCGCCTGGCTGCATTTATCAAGAGCGTTGGCCTGCCGACCACACTGCGTGAACTCGGCGTATCCAGCAAGGATGATATCGAAGTTATGGCCAACAAGGCATACCCGGCTGGTACGGAAACACTTGGCGGTTTCTCGCACATGACCAGAAAAGACTTCGTTGAGATCCTGACGGCAGCTTTTTAAGTAAGCAATCCTCATCATATCTACATTTTAAGGAGACTCTGAAATTATGCTGAAGAAAATTGCACCCCTGATCAGCCCGGAATTGATCAAGATCCTGATGGAAATGGGACATACGGATGAGATCGTGATCTGCGACGGCAATATGCCTGCCTGCACGCTCGGAAAACGTGTTGTCCGTTTGGACGGCCACAACGTTCCTGAGATTCTCAAAGCGATCCTTGAACTCATGCCGCTGGATCCGACTGTTGAGCAGCCTGCTGCAATCTGCAGATGGGATGGCCCTGACGCTCCGATTTGGGACGAATATGCAAAGATCATCAGTGAGAGTGAAGAGGCTGACAAATTCCAGCATGGCCTCAAAATGCTTCCCCCTGCGGAATTCAACGCCGCAGTTGCGAACGCCTATTGCTTGATCACCACCTCTGAAAAGGCACTGGCTGCAAATATTATTCTGAGAAAAGGACTTATGTAAGCTTCTCGAATCGTAAACTTGTAAAACAGGCAGCAGAGCTGGGCCTCTGCTGCCTGTTTTGAAATGGAGAACAATATGATTACGGGTATTCATCATATTACGATCAACGTAAAGAATCTGACGCAGACACATCGATTTTACGGTGAACTCCTGGGCTTGACACGGCTGGAGGATATCGATATGGGCGATCATACGCTTTCATATTATGCTCTGCCAGGCGGTGCAAAACTAGAATTGATCTGCTATCGTGCGGTGACGCCAGTATGTACAGCAGGACTTCTTGAAAGAGGACGTTTTCGCCACCTGGCGCTGCAGTTTGATACAGTAGATGCGCTGAATTCGGTTGTAGACCGGCTTCCCTTGTATGGCGGCCGAGTCCTGCAGCCGCCTAAATGGGTAGAAGCTTTGCAGTTCACCGGGATGCTGGCAGAAGATCCCAACGGCTGCGAACTGGAATTTTTGACGCTGGAAGGATCTGCAGCGCCGGTTGAAGAGAAGGAGACAGATAATGAATAAAGAAAAGCAACGGTTTTTGCAGTGCAGGGCCCAGGACATCCGGATCACGGGGCTGAAGATGGTACAGGGGAGCCGGTCGGGGCATCTTGGCGGGGCGTTTTCCATGGCAGAGCTGATGGCGGTGCTCTATTTTGATAAAATGAATGTCCGGCCAGAGCAGCCGGACTGGGCGGAACGGGACCGCTTTGTGCTCTCAAAAGGTCACTGCACGGTCGCGCTTTACCCGACTTTGGCGATGCGCGGCTTCTTTCCGGCCGAACGGCTGCAGGAATTCCGCAAGATCGACGGCCATCTGTCTGGTCATGCGGAGATGCGCTATGTGCCCGGCGTCGATATGTCGACCGGCTCGCTCGGCCAGGGCTTCTCAGCCGCTGTCGGCATGGCGCTCGGCGCGAAGCTCTCGGGCTATTCCAACACGGTCTATGCCGTCATGGGTGACGGTGAGATCCAGGAGGGGCAGTTCTGGGAGGCATGCATGTACGCAGGTGCGCACAAACTTGGAAACTTAATCGGAATAGTGGATTCCAACAAAATTCAGCTCGACGGCCGCGTCAGCGAGGTGCTGGATACCGGCGATCTGCAGGCAAAATTCGAAGCCTTCGGCTTTTTCGTCCAGTCGATCGACGGACATGACGTCGCGGCGATCTCCGACGCGATCGACCGCGCAAAAGCCGAGACCGGCCGCGCGAGCATGATCATTGCCAACACGGTCAAGGGTAAGGGCGTGAGCTTTATGGAGAACACCTGCAAGTGGCACGGCCGCGTCCCGACGGACGAAGAATTTGCCGCGGCTTTTGAAGAACTGTATCAGCGCAAAGCGGAATTGGAGGGCTGAATCATGGCGGAAAAAATTGCAACCAGACATGCGTACGGCGAAGCGCTGGCCGAGATCGGCAGCGATCCGAAGATCGTTGCGCTGGACGCGGACGTATCGAGCTGCACGATGTCGTGCATGTTCGCACAGAAGTACCCGGAGCGCTTTTTCAACATGGGCATCGCCGAGGCCAATATGATCGGCGCGGCCGCCGGTCTGTCTACGTACGGTTTTACGCCGTTCGTCCATGCGTTTGCCATGTTTATGGCGGGGCGCGGCTATGACCAGATCCGCAACTCCATCTGCTATCCGAACCTGAACGTCAAATGCGTCGGCACGCACGGCGGCCTCTCCGTCGGCGAAGACGGTGCGACGCACCAGTGCATCGAGGATATCGCGCTCATGCGTGCGATCCCCAATATGACGGTCATCTGCCCGGCAGACGCGAACGAGACCCGGGCTGCGGTCCACGCGATCGCGGCGCACGAAGGGCCGGTCTATCTTCGCCTCGGTCGTGTCCCGGTCGAGACGGTCACGGACTTCCCAGGCTATCAGTTTACGATCGGCAAGTCCGTCACGCTCCGCGAGGGCCCGGACCTGACAATCATTGCGACAGGCATGGTCGTTGCCGACGCGCTGGCCGCAGCGGAGGAGCTGGAAAAGGAAGGAATCCACGCGCGTGTGATCGATATGCATACGATCAAGCCGATCGACCGCGAAGCGATCCGGAAGGCGGCGAAGGAGACCGGCGCGATCGTCACGGCAGAGGAACACAACATCCTCGGCGGTCTTGGCGGCGCAGTCGCTGAGGTCGTATGCGCGGACTGCCCGGTCCCGGTCGAGCGTGTCGGCGTGAAGGACTGCTTCGGCCGTTCCGGCAACGCGCAGGCCCTGCTGGAGCTCTACGGTGTCAGCAAGTCCGCCATCGTCTCCGCTGCCCGGACGGTCCTGAAGCGATAATTCCCGGCAGATCACAAAAATACCGCCCGCCAGACAGGATCTGGCGGGCGGTGTTTTTTATGGGAGATCCGGCCGGGATACGGACCGGTGCTGTTGGTTTATGCCTGCTTCCATTTGCGGCAGCGGCGCGCTTTTTTGCGGCGCTTGACGATGCCGGAGATGATGAAGAACGCGGCGACGGCGGCAATGGCGACGAGCGTCAGGATGAGATAGGTCGTAGTATTGGCGGTCGAGGTCTTGACCGACAGCCACAGATCGTTCATCGTCTGCGTGGCTTCGACACCGAGCTCGGCGAACGATTCGCTGCGCGCGAGCGTCTCGTCATCCGGGTAGGAGACAGGGCTGGAGATGACTTCTTCGTCCAGATACTCCTTCGCGGCGGTCTCCGGTGTGGAGTAGCCGATGTAGTCGAGGTTTGCAGCCGAAATGTCCGGGCGGCACAGGAAGTTGATGAAGGCCTCTGCGCCCGCCTTGTTCTGGCAGCCCTTCGGGATGCACATGGCGTCGATGAAGATATTGAAGCCCTCTTTCGGGTGGCTGAAGCCGAGATCGGGGTTTTCCTCGACCATGGTCAGATAGTCGCCCGCGTAATAGGGGGCCGCCCAGGCTTCGCCGCGCTCCATGCGGTCAAAGATCTGGTCCATGACGTAGCCCTGCAGGACCGGGGACTGCGTGGCGAGCAGATCAGCGCAGTTTTTGAACTCCTGCTCGTCCTCGGTGTTGAAGCTGTAGCCCAGCATCGACTCGGCGATGGCGAACGCGTCGCGCGGATTGTCAAACATCAGGAGCTTGCCCTGGTACTTGGAGTTCCACAGGCAGGACCAGCTCTGCGCGTCTTCTTCCGAGACGTAGTTCTTGTTATAGATCAGGCCGACCGTGCCCCAAGTGTAGGGGACGGAATAGGCATTCTGCGGATCATAGGCCTGATCGCGGAAGGCCTCGTCAATGTACTCGTAGTTCGGGATGTTGGCGAAGTCCAGCGGCTCGAGCATATCCTCGGAGATCAGCTTGGCGATCATATAGTCGGACGGGATGATGACGTCGAACGTCGTACCGCCGGTTTTGAGCTTGGTGTACATCGACTCGTTGGAATCAAAGGTCAGGTAGTTGACCTTGATGCCGGTCTCCTCCTCAAAGGCCTGGATCACGTCCAGACTTTCGTCCGTGCCGTCGGAGATATACTGGCCCCAGTTATAGACCGTGATCTCGTTGGCTGCGGCGTGGACGGGCAGGGGAAGGGCGCAGAGCAGAAGCGTGAGCGCCAGCAGGAGGGAAAAGACTCTCTTTTTCATGCGCGGGCCCTCCTCGGCTGCTGGCGGTTTTTCTCGGACTTCGCCTGCAGCAGGTTCATGACGACCATCAGGACCAGGATCACGATGAACATGAGCGTAAAGAGTGCATAGATCTTCGGCTGGATGGGCTTTTTCGTGTAATTGTAGATCTCGACCGGGAGCGTGATGAAGCTCGAGCCGGTGACGAAATAGGAAATGACGAAATCGTCCAGACTCATTGTGAACGCCATCAGTGCGCCCGAGATGATGCCGGGCATGATCTCATGGATGACGACCTTGGTGAAGGCCTGCATCGGCGTGCAGCCGAGATCCAGCGCGGCCTCGACCAGATCCTTGTCCATCTGCTGGAGCTTCGGCATGACGTTCAGGATGACGTAGGGGAGATTGAACGTGATATGCGCGATAAGAAGCGTCCAGAAGCCGAGTACGGAATTGGTCTTCAGCACTGTCCCCGCGAACGCAAACAGCAGCGCCAGCGCGACGCCGGTGACGATATCCGGGTTCGTCATGGGGATGTTGGTCATGGTCATGACGGCGGAGCGGAGCCGGCCCTTCATGCCATGGATGCCGACGGCGGCCATCGTGCCGACGATGGTCGAGATGAGCGTGGCGAGCAGCGCGATGATGACCGAGTTGCGCAGCAGCGTCAGGAGCGTGCCGTCGCGGAACAGATTGGCATACTGCCGCAGCGTAAAGCCCTTGAAGCTGGCGATGTCCGTGCCGGTATTGAACGAGGCCACGGCCAGAACGATCATCGGGATGTAGAGGAAGATGAAGACCAGAATGGTAATGGTACGGTTGACGTGCTTCATACCTTGATGACCTCCTCTCCGTCGCCTTCGCCGAAGCGGTTCATCACGGCGACACAGATGAAGATCAGGATCATGAGGACCAGACTCATGGCCGCGCCGAGATTCGGGTTATAGGCGGTCTTGAACTGGGATTCGATGACGTCGCCGATGAGCGTCGTGCCGGTGGAGCCCAGCTTCTGCGAGATATAGAACGTGGACACCGCGGGGACGAACACCATTGTGAGGCCCGACAGGATGCCGGGGCCCGACAGCGGCAGGATGACCTTCGAGAACACCTGCGACGGGCGGCAGCCGAGGTCAAGTGCGGCCTCGATCAGGCGGTTGTCGATCTTCATGATGACGGAATAGAGCGGCAGGATCATATACGGCAGGTAGTTGTACACCATGCCGAGGATGACAGCGCCGTTCGTGCGGATGAGCGGCAGCGGGGCGATGCCGAGCCGCTGCAGGATGGTATTGAGAATACCGGTATCCTCCAGCATGCCGACCCACGCGAGCGTGCGGAGCAGGAAGCTCATGCACATGGGCAGCATGATGAGCATCTCCAGAAACCGCTGCGTGAGCGGCTTGCACTGGGCGATGAAGTAGGCCACCGGATAGCCGATCACAAGGCAGATGAGCGAGGCGAACAGGCTCAGCCAGATCGAGCGCAGGAAGATCGGCAGATACGTGCCCATCCCGGCCAGATTGGCCAGCGTGAACTGACCGGTGATCGAATCGGTCAGCGCGTAGTAAAAGACGATGCCAAGCGGGATGATCGTAAACAGGATCATCCAGACGATATACGGGCAGGCGAGCAGTTTGTTATTCTTCATCGTCTTCTTCCTCCGAGGCGTCGGCGATCTCGTCATATTCCGCGCTGTAGGAGGAGTAGTCGCCGTAAAGACCGGAGTACTCGCTCTTGTGCATGATATGGATATCCTCAGGATTGAGGCGGATGCCGATATATGCGTCAACAGGGCAGTAGTCCGTGGTCTGGATGAGCCACTTGAAGCCCTTGAAATCGACGATGGTGTCGTAATGGACGCCCTTGAAGGTGACAGACGTGACCGTGCCGCACAGATGACCCTGCTCCGGCGGGACGATGTCGATATCCTCCGGGCGGATGACAACGTCGACAGGCTCGTTGGGCGCGAAGCCCTTATCGACGCACTGGAACTTCCGGCCGAAGAACTTGACCTGATAATCCTCCAGCATGACGCCGTCGAGGATGTTGGACTCGCCGATGAAATCCGCGACAAACGCGTTCTTCGGCTCGTTGTAGATATCCTCCGGGCGGCCGATCTGCTGGATCTTGCCCTTGTTCATGACGACGATGGTGTCGGACATGGTCAGTGCCTCTTCCTGATCGTGCGTCACATATATAAATGTAATCTCCATCCGCTGCTGGATGGTTTTCAGCTCGTTCTGCATGTCCTTGCGCAGGCGCAGATCGAGCGCGCCCAGCGGTTCGTCGAGCAGAAGGACCTGCGGCCGGTTGACGAGCGCGCGGGCGATGGCCACACGCTGCTGCTGACCGCCGGACAGGCTCGTCACCCTGCGGTTCTCGAAGCCCTTGAGACTGACGATCTCCAGCATCTCGGTCACGCGGTCGTCGATCTCCGATTCCGGCACCCTTGCGATCCGCAGGCCGAACGCGATATTGTCATACACGTCCAGATGCGGGAACAGTGCGTAGCGCTGGAAAACGGTGTTAATCTTCCGTTTATAGGCCGGTACGTCGTTGATGCGCTGGCCGTTGAACAGCACATCGCCGGAGGTAGGCGATAAAAAGCCGCCGATGATCCGGAGCATGGTGGTCTTTCCGCAGCCGCTGGGACCCAGCAATGTGAGGAATTCCTTGTTGTTGATGTACAGATTGATGTTGTCGAGAATCGTCTCTCCGTCCTCGAATGTCATAGTGAGATTCGTGAGGCGAATGAGCTCTTTGGACATGTATCCTCCCCCATTTCGAAAAAAATTCGTATGCGTCGGAAGCTGACAAAAACGCCCGAAACATACTGGATTGAATATATCCGGCAGGGGGTGTTTTGTCAATAACAAAACGAAAAAATGTGCAAAAAAGTTGGAAGAACTTTTAGAAAGTTCTTCCAACTTTGGAGAAAATGAAGAATAAAGTACGTTATGTAAAGTATTCCTGCACGAAATCCACAGATTCGACCTCGAACGTCTTTCCGTCTAAGTACGAGAGGCATCCGGCGTCGGTCGTGAATCGGAAGGTGAGCTTGTAGGAATAGAGGGCCTGATATTTGCGGTCATAGCGCTTGTCGAGCCGGCCGTATTTCCCGTCGCCCAGCAGCGGCCAGCCGGCGGCGGCCATCTGCGCGCGGATCTGGTGGGTGCGGCCGGTGATGAGCTCGCATTCGACCAGACTCAGCCCGCCGCGGCTCTGCAGCGTCTGATAGAGCGTGATGCAGGTCTTGGAGCCCTTCTGCGGGGTCTTGGTGACATAGACGCGGTTTTCCTTCGCGTCCTTGAACAGCTGCCCCTCGAGCCGTCCGCTCGCCGGACGCGGCGTGCCGTGGACGATGCACAGATACCGCTTGTCGATCTCACGGTCCTTGATCTTCTGGTTGAGGATGCGCAGAGCCTCCGCATTTTTCGCGGCGATGACGATGCCGCCGGTATTGCGGTCGATTCGGTTGCACAGGGCGGGGGTAAAGGCGTGCTCCTCCCGCGGCCGCCATTCGCGCTTGGCGTAGAGATAGGCCTGGATATGGTCGATGAGCGTGCGGCCGTATTCCGCGCCGTCGTGCGGGTGGACGGCCTGACCCGGCTTTTTGTCGACCAGCAGGATGTTTTCATCCTCATAGACGATGTGCAGCTTCGGCGCGGCGACGGTCAGATAGGCATTTTCTTCTTTGGGGGTATCAAAAAACTCGTCGTTGATGTATAATTGCAGCGTATCTCCGGCGGTCAGGCGCGTATCGCGCTCGGCGCGCTTGCCGTTGAGCTTGACGCGCTTGAGGCGGATGTATTTCTGCGCCAGCGAGGCCGGGAGCAGGGGAACGGCCTTGGCCAGAAAGCGGTCGAGCCGCTGCCCGGCGTCATTCTGGGTGATCGTGAATTCTTTCATGGCAGTCTTGACGTCTCCGATCTTATTCTGCGCCTATTTTACCACGCGGCCCGGTTCCTGTAAAGAATCCGCGGCTGCGGAAAAAGAACGAAAAATTTGTGAAAAAGTATTTGACTTCCACGCGATTATTCGATATAATATCCATCGCACGATTATGGATTGGAGGGCGCTATGCTGCTGGATTTAAAGCCGATTCTTGTCACGCCCGGCGCAAGCCTTCCGTTCGAGACGAGCGAAGATCTGTCCGATCTTGTTTTCGGCAGCTGCAAGCCTGCAGACGAGCAGGTCCTTGCGCGCGGCAAGGTGCGCAACACCGCCGGTGTGCTGGAGCTGACCGGTGAGATTTCCACCACGCTGCACGGCGTGTGTGACCGCTGCGCCGCCGCGTTTACGCGCGCGATTACGATCCCGGTCCACGCGGTCCTGGTCCCGGAGCAGGAGCTCGAGCAGGCGGAGGACGAATGGACCTTCGGCATCCATGACGGCTGCGCGGATCTGACCGATATCGTGACGACGGCCTTCGTGCTCGGCCTTGACAGCCAGCTTCTGTGCAGGCCGGACTGCAAAGGCATCTGCTTCCGCTGCGGGAAGAACCTCAATGAGGGGCCCTGCGGCTGCAAGCCTGAAGTTGATTCCCGTTTTGCTGTTTTACAGCAGTTACTGGATAAATAAGTAGATAATGTGCCCTCGGGCATTTGAACCAAGGAGGTGTACCACATGGCAGTACCCAAGAGAAAAGTATCCCGTGCAAGAAGAGATAAGAGACGCAGCTCCCACTGGAAACTGGCGATCCCCGGCGTCGTAGCTTGCCCGAAGTGCGGCGAGCCCCGCCTGCCTCACAGAGCCTGCAAGGCTTGCGGCTACTACAATGGCCGTGAAGTCATTTCTGTTGAAGCTAAGTGATTTCGCTGAAAGAGATGAGAGGGAGGCCGTGCGCCTTCCTCTTTTCTTGTCTATGAAAGGAGGCAAACCGGTATGTCAAAACCGATCGTAGCCATCGTCGGCCGGCCGAACGTCGGCAAATCGATGCTCTTCAATAAGCTGACCGGCAAGCGCATGGCGATCGTGGAGGATACGCCGGGCGTCACCCGTGACCGGATCTACGGCGAATGCGAGTGGAACGGGCGCGGCTTTGCGCTCGTCGATACCGGCGGCATCGAGCCGGGCACGAACAATGAAATGCTGAAATTTATGCGCCGTCAGGCGGAGATCGCCATTGAGACGGCGACGGTCATCATCATGGTCGTCGACGTGACGGTCGGCCTGACCGCCGCGGACGCGGAGGTCGCGTCCATGCTCAAGCGCTCGAAGAAGCCGGTCGTGCTGGCTGTCAACAAGTGCGACCAGACCGGCCACGCCAACCCCGACGTGTATGAATTCTATGCCCTCGGCCTCGGCGACCCGATCGAGGTCTCCGCGGTCCATGGCCACGGCACGGGCGATCTGCTCGACGCCTGCGTCGCCAGCTTCCCGCCCGATGACGGCGAGGAATACGACGAGGACGTCATCAAGGTCGCCATCATCGGCAAGCCGAATGTCGGCAAGTCGAGCCTGCTCAACAAGATCCTCGGCGAAGAGCGCGTGATCGTCTCCAACATCGCGGGCACCACGCGCGACGCCATCGACAGCTACTTTGAAAACGAGTCCGGCAAGTTCCTCTTTATCGATACGGCCGGTATGCGCCGCAAGTCGAAGGTCGACGATGCAGTCGAGAAGTATTCGAACCTGCGCTCCATCGCCGCCATCGAGCGCGCGGACGTGTGCCTCATCCTGATCGACGCCAATGAGGGTGTCACCGAGCAGGATACCAAGGTCGCAGGTCTGGCACATGAGGCAGGGAAGGCCTGCATCATCGTCGTCAACAAGTGGGACACGGTCGAGAAGGATACGAACACTATGGACGAGAAGACGGCCGAGGTTCGCCGGGATCTCAGCTATATGACCTACGCGCCCGTCGTGTTCATCTCCGCGCTCACCGGCCAGCGCGTGGACAAGCTGTTCGACATGATCGTCGCGGTCTCCAACCAGAACAGCATGCGCATCACCACCGGCATGCTCAACAACATTCTCGAGGACGCCACCGCGCGCGTCCAGCCGCCCACGGACAAGGGCCGCCGTCTGAAGATCTACTATATCACGCAGGTCGGCGTCAAGCCGCCGCATTTTGTGTTCTTCTGCAACGACAGCCGGCTGTTCCATTTCTCGTACCAGCGTTATCTGGAAAACCAGATCCGCGCGGTGTTCGGCCTGACCGGTACGCCAATCCGGATCACCATCCGCCAGAAGGGCGACAAGGAAGACATGTGACCAAATGATCCCGGCGGAAGGTGCTTTCTGCCGGGATTTTTGCAAAAGGAGGGGCTTTTCATGCAGATCCAGCCATGTACCGTCCGGTTGAAGGACGGCAGGGAAGTCCTGCTGCGCAGCCCGGAAGCGGCTGACGCGCAGGCGCTGCTCGATTATATGCGCGTGACCAGCGGAGAGACGCACTTCATGGCGCGCTATCCGGAGGAATGCCAGGCGACGGTCGAGCAGGAGACCGGGTTCATCGAAGCACTGACCGGGCATCCGCAGAATTTCATGATCGTCGCCATGCTAAGCGGCGAGCTGGTCGGCGGCTGCTCCGTGATGGCGGTGAGCGGCCACATCAAGACGCGCCACCGCGGCAGTCTCGGCATTTCCGTCGAGCAGAAGGCCTGGGGCGGACTCGGCACAGCGATGATCGAAGCGGCGCTGCGCCAGGCGAAGGAAAACGGCTTTGAACAGGTCGAGCTCGGCGTGTTCGAGGACAATTCCCACGCCCGGCACCTCTACGAAAAGCTCGGCTTTCAGGAGCAGGGCCGCACGCTGCGCGCGTTCCGCCTGAAAGACGGCACCTACCGCGACGAGATCCAGATGGTAAAATTTCTTTGATTGAAAAGGAGACAGGACGATGGAACAGAAGTATGCAGAATATGCCGCCCAGAAGGCAGTCGAGCTGCTCGCGATCGACAGCCCGACGGGCTTTACCGACCGGGCTGCGGCCTGGGTGCAGGACGCCTTCGGTGCGCTGGGCTTTGCGGCAAAGAAGACCGCCAAGGGCGGCGTGCTGATCGACCTCGGCGGAGCGGAATCGGAGGAGGGCGCGCTGCTGCTGCAGGCGCATACGGATACGCTCGGCGCGATGGTCGCGGAGGTCAAGGCCAACGGCCGTCTGCGCGTGACGAACCTCGGCGGTATGCGCGCGGAAAACGGCGAGACGGAGAACGTCCGCGTCTACACGCGCGGCGGCAAGGTCTATGAAGGAACGCTGCAGCTGTGCAACGCATCCGTCCACGTGAACGGCGACTACGGCAAGACCGAGCGGACCTTCGACACAACGGAGGTCCTGCTCGACGAGGCCGTCACCTCCGCGGACGAGACCCGCGCACTCGGCATCGAGACCGGCGACATCGTCTGCTTTGACCCGCGCACGCGCGTGACGGCCTCCGGCTATATCAAAAGCCGCTTCCTCGACGATAAGCTGTCCGTCGGTATTCTGCTGGGCTTTGCAAAGTACCTGCGGGACGAAAACAAACAGCTGCCGCGCCGGACCTATGTCCATGTGACCGTCTATGAGGAGGTCGGCCACGGCGGCGCGGGCTCCGTGCCTGCGGGCGTGACGGAGTCTATCAGCGTCGATATGGGCTGCGTGGGCGACGGGCTGCGCTGCACGGAGCGGCAGGTGTCGATCTGCGCAAAGGACTCCGGCGGCCCGTACAGCTATGAGGTCGTCGGCAAGCTCATCGACGCGGCCAAGCGCGAGGGCGCGGACTACGCGGTCGACGTCTACCCGCACTATGGCTCCGACGTGGAGGCCACGCTCAGCGCGGGCTATGACATCCGCCACGGCCTCATCGGCTCCGGCGTCTACGCCAGCCACGGCTACGAACGCAGCCACAAAGCCGGCGTCCTCAACACCCTGAAGACACTCAAGGGCTACCTCTTTGTCTGAGTCCTTCCGGCCAATGGCTTCCCCTCATAGGGGAAGGCAGCGAGGTGCGCCGCACCCCTTGGCTCCCTTCTCAGGGGAGCTGTCAGCCGCAGGCTGACTGAGAGGCCGTCGCAAATCTGCTGCAACCTCTCCGTCTCGGCGTTCCGCCGAGCCACCTCCCCTGGAAGGGGCGGCTTTTTCGCTGCGGCGGGGCTCACCTCTCAGGCCCTGCGGGCCAGCGCCCCTTGACAAGGGGAGCCCCTGGGGTATATCCGCGCACGAAAAAAGAGCAGGCCTTTCGGCTTGCTCTTTCGGCTTGTCCTGATCAGATCGCGCGCTCAACCTTGTTGGAACGCAGGCATCTTGTACAGACATACACATGGCGCGGAGTACCGTCAACGATTGCCTTGACACGTTTGACGTTGGGCTTCCATGCACGGTTAGCACGTCTGTGAGAGTGGGAGACCTTGATACCGAATGTCACGCCCTTGCCGCAGATATCGCATTTTGCCATCAGCTGCACCTCCTTGCCGCTTGGAAATCAGTTTGAAGCGCTACAAAGCGCCGACAAATATATTAGCAGATACGGTTGGAAATTGCAAGCACTTTTTTCGGAAAAATTCGAAAAATTCAAAAAATCCGACAGGGGAATTTCCCTGTTGCGAAATGCGGGCAAAGCGGGTATAATCAGAATACTATCATACGAGGTGATCGCATGGCAAATACCTATACCGTCCTGCTCTCCGAGCTGGTTTCGGAATTCAATCTTGACTTTTTCTACAAGTCCACGGACTTTGACAAGATCCGCGTGACTGTTGACGATATCAGCCGCCCGGGCCTGCATCTGGCCGGTTTTTTTGACCACTATGAGCCGATGCGCGTCTACGTCTGCGGCACGGTGGAGACGGCCTACCTGCAGAAGCTCTCGCCGGAGGAGCGGATCATCATTTTTGACCACTTCCTGTCCTACAAGTGCCCGGCGCTGATCTTCGCCCGCGGCTTCCAGCCGATGCCGGAATGCCTGGAGATGGCGAAAAAATACGACGTGACCGTGCTCGGCACGAAGGACACGACGTCCTATATCGTCTCGAGCCTGATCACCTACCTCAAGAGCGCCCTGGCCCCCCGCGTGACCCGCCACGGCGTGCTGGTCGAGATCTACGGCGAGGGCATCCTCATCAACGGCGACAGCGGCATCGGCAAGAGCGAGACGGCCATCGAGCTCGTCAAGCGCGGCCACCGCCTGATCGCCGACGACGCCGTTGAGATCAAAAAGGTCTCGCCGCATGAGCTGGTCGGCTCCGCGCCGCCTGTACTCAAGCACTATATCGAGCTGCGCGGCATCGGCGTCATCAACGTCGCGAAGCTGTTCGGCATGGGCGCGGTCAAGGAAAGCTCCAACATCGACCTCATCATCAACATGGTCCCGTGGCGCGACGGCGAAGCCTATGACCGCCTCGGCATGGAGACGCAGTACACCGAGATCCTCGACGTGAAGGTCCCGTCCATCACAGTCCCGATCACCCCCGGACGGAACCTTGCCGTGATCTTTGAGGTCGCCGCCATGAATAACCGCCAGAAGCGCATGGGCTACAACGCCGCGGTGGAATTCACCGAGCAGATGAGCAAATACTTTACCTCCCGCAATGACGACTGACAACATACAGCACAAACAAAAGCTCCCGGTCTCCGGGAGCTTTTTTGAACGCTTATAAGCTGCTTTCCCGCAGCTCCAGATGCACCGGGATGCGGATGAGCGTCTGCTGCGGCGCCTCGCCGCGGATGCAGGCGAGCAGCCGGTCAACGGCGAGGCTGGTCTCCAGCGTCTTGTCGGCGGAGACGGAGGACAGGGGGAAGGGCAGGCGGATGTGCGAGAGGATATCGTCAAAGCCGATGAGCCGGATGTCCTGCGGGATCCGGATGCCGCGCCCCTGCAGGCAGCACGCGGCGTCCAGCGCCAAAAGGTCACTGAAGGCAAAAATGCCGTCCGGGCAGCCATATCGGTCCAGATAGCGGCCCAGCGCCGGTTCCAGATCTGCGCCGCCCGGCGCAGTGCGCAGCAGGTGCGGCGTGAGCTCCGCCTCGCTAAGCGCGCGGCGGAAGCCGCTCTCGCGCTCGCGGGCGGAGGAGATGGAGTCCGGCACGTTGAGCATCAGAATATGCCGGCAGCCGGCCTGCGCGAGCTGCTGCCCGGCCAGATACCCGCCGCGCTCGTCGTCCCAGATCACGGCCGGAAGATCGTCATAGCAGCGGCCGAACAGGACGTACGGCGTCCGGCAGCTCTCCAGCAGGTCGATGGCCGCGCGGCTTTTCTGGCACGGGCAGAGCAGCACGCCGTCGACGCTGCTGCGCACAGCGTTTTTGACCGCGTCCAGCTCATACTGCGCGGTCTCGTCGGTGTTCATGACGATGACCTGGTAGCCGAGCGTGCGGAACGCGAGCTCGAATGCGTGCAGCTGGATGGAAAAGCGCAGGTTGGAGGTATCGCCGACGATGATGGCGATGGTCCGGCTGCTGCCGGAGCGCAGAGACCCGGCCAGCGCGTTGTGCACATAGCCAAGCTCCTTCGCCGCAGCGCGGATGGCGGCTTTCGTCTCCTCGCGCAGCTTCGGCGAGCCGCGCAGCGCCTGCGAGACGGTATTGACAGTGAAGCCGGTCTTTTCCGCGATATCCTTCAGCGTGACGCGGCGGTCATCTATCGGCATGGCGGCGCTCCTTTCGTTTCAGTCTGCTTCATTATACCTGCGGCGGAAAAGAAAGTCAAACCAATGCCAAGGATCCGCCGGTTCCTCTTTTATTTTTATGCGGAGTGTGATATGATGATAAAAACTATCCACCCGGAGGCGTTTATGTGGGCTTCTGAACTTCAACTGCAAAACATTGCGCGGACCTGCGCGGGTCTGGACCTGCGGACGCAGGAGCCGCTCAGCCGCCACACCTCGTTCCGCACCGGCGGTCCGGCTGCGCTGATGGCCTTCCCAAGAACGCCGGAGGAGCTGCAGCTGCTTCTGCGCAGCGCCGCGGCAGAAGGGGTAACGCCGTATCTGCTCGGCGCGGGGACGAACGTTCTGGCGCCGGACGCGGGACTGCAGGCGCTGGTCATCTGCCTGAAGGACGCGCTGACCGGGATCCGGCCGGAAGGGCAGACCGGACTTCAGGTCTTCGCAGGTGAAAGCCTGGCCCGGACGGCGGTCTTTGCCAAAAATCACGCGCTGACCGGCCTGGAATTTGCGCACGGCATTCCCGGGACGCTCGGCGGCGGCGTGTATATGAACGCGGGCGCCTACGGCGGGGAAATGAAACAGGTCGTGACCAGTGTGACGGTCTTCCGCATGGACGGAACCGAGCAGACGCTGAGCGCTGAGGCTTCCGCCTTCGGCTACCGCACGAGCGTCTATCAGACGCTGCCGTGCGTGATCGTGCGCGCGTCTTTGCAGCTGCAGCCCGGCGACCCGAATACGATCGCGCAGACGATGCGCGCGCTGATGGAAAAGCGCAAAGCCTCGCAGCCGCTGGAGCTGCCGTCCGCCGGAAGCACGTTCAAGCGTCCGGCGGGGTATTTCGCGGGCCCGCTCATCGAGCAGGCCGGGCTCAAGGGGCAGGGGATCGGCGGTGCGGCGGTGTCGGAAAAGCACGCCGGGTTCGTCGTCAACCGCGGCGGCGCCACCACCGACGATATCCGCAGAACGATGGAACTCGTGCAGACGCGCGTGCTGGAGACCTCCGGCGTGCAGCTCGAGCCCGAGGTCCGCATCTGGTAAAGGAGAGAGATATGCAGTTTGTTATCATTTCCGGCATGTCCGGCGCGGGCAAGAGCAAGGCCGCGTCCGACCTTGAGGATCTCGGCTTTTACTGCGTCGACAATATGCCGGCGGAGATGATCCCGCAGTTTGCCCAGCTGTGTCTGGCAACGAAGGGCCGGTATGAAAAGGTCGCGCTCGTGACCGACGTGCGGGCCAGCATGACCTTCGACGCCCTCTTTCAGGCGCTGCAGAAGCTCGATGAGATGCATCTGCAGTATTCCATCTATTATATCGAGGCCTCGACCGAGGTCATCATCAAGCGCTATAAAGAGACGCGCCGTCTGCACCCGCTCATGAAAGACGGCTCGACGCTGGCGGACGCCATCGGGCGGGAGCGCGAGCTCCTTGCGCCCGTGCGCAACCGGGCCAGCGCCATCATCGACACCTCCATCCTCTCCACCGGCAAGCTGCGCGGGATCCTCATCGATCTGGTCGCGGGTGGGATGCGGGAGCATTCGATGGACGTGCGCGTCGTCTCCTTCGGGTTCAAATACGGGCTGCCGCTGGAAGCCGATCTGGTCTTCGATGTCCGTTTCCTGCCGAATCCCTATTATATCCCGGAGCTCAAGCATCAGACCGGGCTGGACGAGCCTGTGCGGAGTTTTGTCTTCAAATATCAGCAGACGCTGGACTTTACGGCCAAGGTCGAGGACCTGCTGTCGTTCCTGCTGCCCAATTATCTCGACGAGGGAAAAAGAGACCTCGTCATCGCCGTCGGCTGCACCGGCGGCAAGCACCGGAGCGTCTGCATCGCAAAAGAGCTGTATGAATTCGTCTCGAAAAAGGGCTACGCCGCCACGCTCAGCCACCGCGATATGGGCAGAAGGTAAGCGCGATGGCAGAACTGACCGAACAGATCCGGCTCTATGAGCCCCACCGCAGGCAGCCGCGCATCGCAGCCATCGGCGGCGGGCACGGCCTGTCCGCCATGCTGCGGGGCCTGAAGACCTACACGAAGAATATCACCGCCATCGTCACCGTCGCCGACGACGGCGGCGGCTCCGGCATGCTGCGCGAGGATCTGGGGATGCTGCCGCCGGGCGATATCCGCAACTGCATCATGGCGCTGGCCAATACCGAGCCCACCATGCAGCAGCTGCTCAACTACCGCTTTACCGACGGCTCTCTGGCCGGGCAGAGCTTCGGCAATCTGTTCCTGGCGGCCATGAACGGCATTTCAGGCTCGTTTGACGAGGCGGTCCACCGGATGGGGGACGTCCTGGCCATCACCGGCCGGGTGCTGCCCGTGACCAATCAGGATGTGCGGCTGGAGGCGGAGTTTCACGACGGCAGCCGCGTGCTCGGTGAGAGCAAGATCTTCTACGCGAAAAAGATCAACAATTCCCGCATTCGCAAGGTCCGGCTGGTCCCGGAGCGTCCGGCGGCCCTGCCGGAGAGCGTGCAGGCCATCCGCGACGCCGATATCGTCGTGATCGGGCCGGGGAGCCTCTATACGAGCATCATTCCGAATTTCCTTGTCAGCGGCATCTCTGACGCCGTCCGCCAGAGCAGGGCATGCAAGATCTACGCGCTGAACATCATGACCCAGGACGGTGAGACCGACGGCTACGACGCCGACGATCATGTCCGCGCCATTCTGGAGCATGCCGGCCCCGGCGTCATCGACGTCTGCATCGCAAACAGCACGCCGGTCCCGCCGGAGATCATGGAGCCGTACGCAAAAGAGGGCGTGGCCCAGCTCGAGCTGAACCGCACGGATATCGAGCAGCTGGGCATTGCCGTGCGCACGTTCCCGCTGCTGGAGCCGGGACGGTATATCCGCCATAATTCCGACGCGCTCGCGCGCGCGATCCTGTCCGTGTGGCAGGAATTCAGAAAGAAATAACCACAGAAAGGAACGGCGCTGTCATGTCCTTTTCTTCCAATGTCAAGCAGGAGCTGTGCCGCCTGCCCATCAGCCGCCGGCAGGAGGCCGCGGCCGAGCTGTACGGCATTCTGCTCTACTGCAACGCTTTTACGGCCGAGCTGATCCGCATCACGACCGAATCGCGGGATCTGGCTGACCGGCTGCCGCGGCTGATGAAAAAGGTAGCCGGTTTTTCCTTCGATCAGGAGCCGGAAGCGGAGGAGACCGGGAAGCTGGTCTTCACGGTCGACTCGCAGGAAAAGATCCATAAGATCTTCGCCCAGTTCGGCCTGTCCGCGGCGAAGGATGTGACGCTGCACGTCAACTACGGGATCCTGGAAGAGGATGAGGAGCGGCTGGCGTTCCTGCGCGGGGCGTTTTTATCCGGCGGTTCGGTCACGGACCCGGCCAAGCGCTATCATCTCGAGCTCACGACCTCCCACTACAAGGTCAGCCGCGAGACCTGCGCGCTGCTGCTGGACGCGGGCTTCTCTCCGAAGGAGACCACACGCGGCGGCAATAGCATCCTGTACTTCAAGCAGAGCAACCTCATCGAGGATTTTCTGACCGCCATCGGCGCGCCCGTCTGCGCGATGGGCGTGATGGAGGCCAAGGTCGAAAAGGACCTGCGCAACGGCGTCAACCGCCGCGTCAACTGCGAGACTGCGAACCTGACCAAGGTCGTCGATGCGTCGATGGAGCAGGTCGCGGCCATCCGGAAGCTGCAGAAGCGCGGCCAGCTCAAGGACCTGCCGCCGAAGCTCCGCGAGACCGCGAAGCTCCGTCTGGAGAACCCTGAGGCGACGCTGCAGGAGCTTGCCGCCATGCAGGATCCGCCTGTTTCCAAATCCGCAATGAACCACCGCATGCGCAAGCTCGTTGCGCTTGCGAACGAGAGCTGAGAAAGGAGCGCCCGCCATGGCATTTGTGCATCTGCACGTCCACAGCGAATACAGTCTGCTTGACGGCGCCTGCCGTATTGGCTCGATGATGGACCGTGTGCAGGAGATCGGCCAGGAGGCCATCGCCCTGACCGACCACGGCGTCATGTACGGCACGATCGACTTTTACCGCGCAGCAAAGAAGGCCGGGATCAAGCCCATCGTCGGCTGCGAGGTCTATGTCGCCCGCCGCACGCGCTTCGACAAGGTCCACGGCGTCGACAAAGAACCCTACCATCTCGTCCTCCTGTGTGAAAACGAGACCGGCTACCGCAATCTCAGCTATATGGTCTCGCTCGGCTTCACGGAGGGCTTTTATAACCGCCCGCGCGTGGATATGGAGCTGCTGCGCGAGCATCACGAGGGCCTGATCGCCCTGTCCGCCTGTCTGGCTGGGCGCATCCCGCAGTCGATCATGCAGGACGACCTGCAGGCCGCCGAGCAGGCGGCGCGCGAGTATGCCGAAGTTTTCGGGCCGGACCATTTTTATCTGGAGCTGCAGGATCACGGCATCCCGGAGCAGCGGACCGTCAACGCACAGATCCGCAAGCTCGCCGAAAAACTGTCTCTGCCGCTCGTCGTGACGAACGACGCACACTATCTGCGCAAGTCGGACGCGAAAATGCAGGACGTGCTGCTCTGCATCCAGACCGGCAAGACCGCCGACGACCCGAACCGCATGAAATTTGAGACGGAGGAATTCTATCTCAAGAGCGAAGAGGAGCTGCGCGAGCTGTTCCCGGATGTGCCGGAGGCGTTTGACAATACAGTAAAAATTGCGGAGCGCTGCAATGTGGAGTTTACGTTCGGCAAGTATTTCCTGCCGGAATTCAAGCTCCCGGAGGGCGTGACGAGCCTTTCGTATCTTAAGCAGCTCTGCCGCGAGGGCTTTGACGAGCTCTACGGGACAGAGCACCCGGAATATATGCAGCAGCTCGACTACGAGATCGACATGATCGAGAAGATGGGCTTTACCGATTACTTCCTCATCGTGTGGGATTTCGTGCGCTTTGCCAAATCGGCCGGGATCCCGGTCGGCCCCGGGCGCGGCAGCGCCGCGGGCTCGATGGTCACCTACTGCCTGCATATCACCGAGATCGACCCCATGAAATACGGGCTTTATTTCGAGCGTTTCCTCAACCCGGCGCGCGTGACGATGCCCGATATCGATATGGACTTCGGTGACACCCGGCGCGCCGAGGTCGTCGACTACGTCCGGCGCAAATACGGCGAGGACCATGTCGCACAGATCGTCACCTTCGGTACCATGGCTGCGCGCGGCTCCATCCGCGACGTCGGCCGCGTGATGAACTTCACCTACGCCGAGACGGACGCGGTGGCCAAGCTCGTGCCGCCGACGCCGCACATGACGCTGGCGGACGCGCTGAAGCAGTCGCCGCAGCTGCGGCAGATGTACGACTCTGACGAACGGGTCAGGGAACTGGTCGACACGGCAAAGGCCATCGAGGGCATGCCGCGCAACACCTCGACGCACGCCGCGGGCGTCGTCATCACCAAGCTTCCGGTCTATGACTATGTGCCGCTGGCGACGAACGACGGCACGATCGTTACCGAATACACCATGACGACGCTGGAGGAGCTCGGGCTCCTCAAAATGGACTTCCTCGGCCTGCGCAACATCACCGTCATCGACGATGCCATCCGCGATATCCGCAAGACCGAGCCGGACTTCTCCATGGCCCGCGTCACTGACAACGACCCCAAGGTCATGGACATGCTCACGCAGGGCCGGACCGCCGGTGTGTTCCAGATGGAATCGACCGGCATGACGGGCGTGTGCATGGGCCTGAAGCCGCAGTCGATCGAAGATCTGTCCATCATCGTCGCCGCCTACCGGCCGGGCCCGATGGAATCGATCCCGCGCCTGATCGCCTGCAAGCAGGATCCGTCGCTCGTCAAATACAAGCACCCGATGCTGCAGCCCATCCTCTCCGTCACCTACGGCTGCATCCTCTATCAGGAGCAGGTCATCGAGATCTTCCGCAAGCTTGCCGGGTATTCTCTCGGGCAGGCGGACATGGTGCGCCGCGCCATGAGCAAAAAGAAGGTCAAGGACATCGAAAAGGAGCGCAGCGCGTTCATCCGCGGCGACGCATCCCGCAATATCTCCGGCTGCGTGGCCAACGGCATCCCGGAGGACGTCGCGGCGTCCATCTACAACGAGATGTACGACTTCGCGAACTACGCGTTCAACAAGGCGCATTCCGTCTGCTATGCCGTCATCGCGTACCAGACGGCGTGGTTCAAGTGCTATTATCCGCGCGAGTACATGGCAGCGCTCATGACCTCAGTCCTGGACAGCTCTGTCAAGATCTCCGAGTATATCGCCGAATGCCGCGCCATGGACATTGCGCTCCTGCCGCCGGATATCAACGAATCGAACGACAACTTCACCGTCGTGCCGGGCGGCATCCGCTTCGGTCTGGCCGCCATCAAGAACATCGGGCGCGGCTTCATCCTGAAGGTCATGGACGAGCGCGAGCAGCACGGAAAATTCACGAGCCTTGAGGATTTCACCCTGCGCATGTACGGCACAGACCTCAACAAACGCGCGCTGGAAAACCTCATCAAGGCCGGCGCCTGCGATGGCTTCGGGCTCAATCGCGCGCAGATGCTGCGCATGTACGAGCTCATCATGGACGCCGCAGCCAACCAGAAAAGCAAAAATGTCGAGGGTCAGATGGGCCTGTTCGACCTGCTCTCCGGTGAGGATGCACCTGCGGCTATGCCCGCCATCCCGGTGCCGAATATCCCGGAGCTGAGCGCGCAGGAGAAAATGAGCCTGGAAAAACAGACGACCGGCCTGTATCTTTCCGGCCACCCGATGGACGATTACCGGCCGCTGCTGCGCGGAATGGACGTCGTGCCGATCGGTGAGATCCTGGAATGCTTTGAAAACGGCGAGGATACCTATCAGGATGAGCAGATCGTGAACATCGCCGGGATCGTCGAGGCCGTCAAGATGAAGACCACGAAATCCGGCTCCATGATGGCCTACGTCACGGTCGAGGACGACACCGGTTCGATGGAGCTGCTGGTATTCTCGGGCGTGCTCGGCCAGTATGGCTCGATGCTGTATGAAAATTCGGCGGTGATTTTGAACGGGCGCATCTCCGTGCGGGATGAAAAGCCGCCGCAGCTGGTCGTCAACCGGGTTTTGCCGATCGCCGATATGCAGGATGCGGACGTGGCCCAGGCCGCGCGGCAGGCTGCCGCGCAGGCGCATACCGTGTATCTTCGGATCGAGGATTCGGCGCAGAGCAGCGCCCGGAAGGTCTTCCCGGTCCTGAAAATGTTCCCGGGCAAGGCGAAGGCCGTGGTCTATTACGCGGATACCGGCGCGAGAATGGGCGGCAAGTGCGCGATCGATGAGCGGATGCTCCGCGAGATGCGCGAGCTGCTCGGCGAAAAAAATGTGATCGTAAAGTAGTCGCTTTTTTACAAATTCGCTACACTTTTGCAACCTGGCATGTTATACTGTATTTTATGGGAAAAGGGGGATTTGCGTTGCGGTTGCGGATGAAACGGATGCTGCTGGCCGTGCTGGCCGCGGCAATGTCGCTGGTCCTGTCCGGCTGCTTTGTCAAGACCGTCGACGAGCTGTACACGCTCCCTAAGCACTCTGATGAATATAACCGGCTGGAACAGGCCATCGATCAGGTCATGTCCAGCCAGAACGCGTCCTACGCCGCGCCGGTCTCCGGCATGAACCAGCAGTCGGTCCAGCTGGCCGATCTGGACGGCGACGGGACGGAAGAGGCGGTCGCTTTCCTGAAAACGACGGGCGACAAGCCGCTCAAGGCCTGCATCTTTTCCCGCGTCGATGAGGATTATCAGCTCATGGACGTGATCGAGGGTGACGGTACCAGCTTCGCGAGCGTGGAATACGTGCCGCTGACCGGCGGCCCCGGTGTTGAGCTGGTCATCGGGCGGCAGCTTTCCACGGACGTGCTGCAGTCGCTGTGTGCGTATTCGTACACCGGCGGGCACGTGGTCGAGCTGCTGAGCACGAATTACTCGGAATACCGCTGCGTCGATCTCGACGAAGACGGGCGGACGGATCTGTTCGTCCTCCGCTTTGACGCGGAGCAGCCGCAGGGCGTGGCCGAGCTCTACCGCTGGCAGGGCGACCAGATGGAGCGCGAGCCGGAGGCGTATCTGACGGCCGGCGCGTCGCCGGTCAAGCGCATTGTGTCCGGTGATCTGATGGAAGATGTCCCGGCTGTCTTTGTGGCGAGCGCCTATGAAGAGAACGGGCTTGCGACCGACGTGTTTGCCTTCCGGGACGGTGTGTTCCGCAACATTACCGCTGCCGACCCGGGCAGCGCGCTTTCCACCGTGCGCAGCTATTACGTCTACGCCACCGATGTGGACAGCGACGGACTCATCGAGCTGCCGCAGATCCTTCCGCTGCCGTCGGCTGCGGGCTCGGAGGAGAACTACAGCGTTATCAGCTGGTATAATTTAGACCTGCAGGGCCGCAGCACACCGAAGATGACGACCTATCACAGCTTTTCCGGCGGCTGGTTCTTATCCCTGCCGGACCGGTGGCAGAACCGGCTCTGCATCACCCGCAGCGAAGAGGTCGGCGGTGTCCGCGGCTACGTCTTCTCCGAGTGGAAGGATGAGACGCACACGGAGCCGATCTTCACCATCTATGCCTTCTCCGGCGACGACCGGGCGCAGCTCGCTTCGTCTGACGGCCGGTTCCTCCTTGCCGAGAAGGGCGATATCACATACGCAGCGCAGCTTGCAGCAGGGAAGTGGGCAGGCGAGCTTTCCGAGCAGACGCTCAGAGGCATGTTCCACTTTATTCATATTGACTGGAATTCGGGAGAGACGTGAGGAGCGTAATGGAATGAAGAAAGTAATGATTCTGGAAGACGAGGTCAGCATCCGGAGCTTTGTGGTCATCAACCTCAAGCGCGCCGGCTACGAAGTCGTGGAGGCCGGGACGGGTGAGGAAGCGCTGGAGCTTCTGAAGGCCAATCCGGACGTCGGCGTCGCCATTCTGGATATTATGCTGCCCGGGATCGACGGCTTTGAGGTCTGCCGCAGCATCCGAGCGACGGATAAAAAGATCGGTATTATTATGTTAACCGCAAGAAGCCAGGAGATGGACAAGATCACCGGCCTCATGACCGGTGCGGATGACTATATGACCAAGCCCTTCAGCCCCGCGGAGCTGACAGCGCGGATCGACGCGCTCTACCGCCGCATCGACTCGGATGGCTCGTCCAACCAGATCGAGCTCAAGCACGGCCCGTTCGTACTCAACACGCGCAACCGCACACTCGACAAAGACGGCCGCCGCATCAAGCTCACGCAGGTGGAATATGCCATCGTGAAGCTGTTCATGCAGAATCCCGGGCGGGCGCTGTCCCGCGAGGACATTCTGGCGGCGGTCTGGGGCCGCGACTATGACGGTGAGCTCAAGATCGTCGACGTCAACATCCGCCGTCTTCGCATCAAGATCGAAGACGATACCGCGAGCCCGACCTACATCACGACGGTCTGGGGCTTCGGATACAAATGGGGCGCCTGAGAAGAAGCAGGGAAGCGCCGGTACGGTGCACGAGGTGAAAACGCTTGAAGAAAAAGAAACGGTTGTCCGGCATCGAGCGGCGCTGGTTCGTGAACAATGTGGGCGTCATTATGCTGCTGGTGCTGGCGTGCGTGCTTGGCGTCGTGCTCTCCATGGCGGCCTATTACGATACGAACCTGCGCTCCGGCCTTGAAAACAGGGCGAAGACGACAACCGATTTTTTCAGCAATTATATTGGCCAGAGCTACAACGAATACTATCAGTCCTGCATCAAATTTGCCAAGACATTTGAAGATAAAGACCGGCTGGAGCTGCAGTTCATCTCGCCGGGCGGCAAGATCGTTGCCTCCTCCTACGGGAAATTCGCGGGCCGATCGCCCTCCACGCCGGAGATCCAGCAGGCCATCGACAGCCAGCAGACCCGGCACTACAAGGGCCGCAATCCCCTGACCGGCGAGCGCATCCTCGCTGTGTCCAGCCCGATGATCTACACCAACGGCGAGGTCATCGGCGTGCTGCGCTATGTGACGAGCCTGCGCAACGCGGACCTGCAGGTCCTTATGATCACGCTCATCGCGGTGACGGTCGGGCTTCTGTTCATCGGCTCGATCTTCTTTCTGAGCAGTTTTTTTATCCGCTCCATCCTTGTGCCGGTCTCGCAGATCAACGCGACGGCCAAGCGCATAGCCGCCGGCTCCTACGGCGTGCAGATCCCCGGGCAGTACGATGATGAGATCGGCGAGCTGGTCAGCACGATCAACGATATGTCCGTCAAGATCGGGCAGGCCGAAAAGACGCAGACGGAGTTCATTTCCTCTGTCTCGCACGAGCTGCGGACGCCGCTCACAGCCATCTCCGGCTGGGGCGAGACGCTGCTGACGTCGGAAAACCTGGACGCGGAGACGCGCCGCGGCGTCGTCATCATCGCGCGGGAGGCCAAGCGACTGACCGGTATGGTCGAGGAGCTGCTGGAATTCACGCGGATGCAGGACGGCCGCTTTACACTGCATGTCGAAACGGCCGATATCCTGGCGGAGTTTGAAGATACCGTCTTCATGTACGGCAACCGGCTGAAGCAGGAGGGCATCTGCCTGCACTACGACGGCTGCGAGGAAGACATTCCCGAGATCCCCTGCGACGTGGCGCGGATGCGGCAGGTGTTTCTCAACATTCTCGACAATGCGGCCAAGCACGGCGGCGAGGGCAAGCGCATCGACGCCTCCATCGCGCATGAAGACCGCTTCGTCGTCATCCGCATCCGGGACTACGGCCCCGGCATCCCGGAAGAAGAGCTTCCCCGCGTCAAGCTCAAATTTTACAAGGGCAGCTCCAAAGCCCGCGGCAGCGGCATCGGCCTTGCCGTGTGCGAGGAGATCGTCACCATGCACGGCGGCACGCTGACGCTCGAAAATGCAGAGGGCGGCGGCACGCTCGTCACGATCTGTATCCCCACGGGGGAGGAATAAGAGGCTTTCATGAAAAAAGAGAACGAATCTGTCATCCAGGAAAAATTCAAGACGCTCATCGGCGGTCAGGCGCTGATCGAGGGCATTATGATGCAGGGGCCGGACAAGCGGTCGATCGTCGTGCGCGGGCCTGAGGGCATCGTCACGAAGGTCGAGCCGCTCAAAAAGCGCACGGGCATCGCAAAATGGCCGCTCATCCGCGGCGTGGTGAATTTCGCCTCGTCGATGGTCTCGGGCGTGAAGGCGCTCATGTACTCGGCGGAGTTTTTCCCCGAGGAGGAAGACGCCAAGCCCTCCAAATTTGACGAGTGGCTGGAAAAAAAGCTTGGCAGCGAAAAGATGGAGAAGGCGGTGATCTCGTTCTCCGTCGTGCTCGGTGTGCTGTTTTCCGTCGGCCTGTTCTTCCTGCTGCCGACGCTGATCAGCGGCCTGTTTGACCGCGTGATCCACAGCGCCGTGATCCGCAGCCTGATTGAGGGCGTGATCCGCATCGCGATCTTTATGGGTTATATGATCCTGATCTCCAAAATGAAGGACATGAAGCGTGTCTTCTCCTACCACGGCGCGGAGCATAAGACCATCCGCTGCTATGAGGCACAGCTGCCCCTGACCGTGGAAAACTGCCGCGGCATGACAAGACTCCACCCGCGCTGCGGCACGAGCTTCCTGTTCGTCGTCGTCATGATCTCCATTTTGCTTTTCGCGCTGGTCAGCGCGGTGCTGCCGACGAGCAATATGCTCGTCCGGCTGGTCGTCCGGCTGGCACTTCTGCCGTTCGTGGTGGCTATCAGCTATGAGTTTAACCGCCTGGTCGGCCGCCATGACAACTGGCTGACGCGGATCCTGACCGCCCCCGGCATGTGGTTCCAGAATTTCACGACCAACGAACCGGATGATTCCATGCTGGAGGTCGGCATCGAGGCGCTGAAGCTCGTCCTGCCGGACGAGGCAGGGGCCGACCGATGGTAAAGAAGTACGGAGACCTGTATCTGCAGGCCCGGCGGGCTCTGCTGCCCACAGAAGGTGAGAATGCCGCAGCCGCCGCGCGCGAGCTGCTGGCGTTTGCGTCCGGGAAATCCGTCGCCGCCGTGCTGGCGGATGCCAACCTGTATGCCAGCGAGCAGATCGAAGCAGATCTGAACGGTTATGTAAACCGAATGCTCGCCCATGAGCCGCTGCCCTATATCCTCGGGCAATGGGATTTCTACGGGATCTCGCTCGAGGTCACGCCGGACGTCCTGATCCCGCGTGACGACACGATGGCCGTCACGGATCTGGCGCTGGAGGTGCTGCGGACCGGCCATCCGTCGCCGCGCGTGTTCGATCTTTGCTGCGGGAGCGGCTGCATCGGGCTGGCTATCGCCCATCAGCTGCCGGATGCGCATGTGACGCTGGCGGATATCTCTCGCCCGGCACTGGCTGTGGCCAAGCGGAACATCAAGCGGCTGAAGCTCATGAACCGCGTGACCGCCATCGGCCTCGACGCGAAAAAGCCCGCGCCGTCCTTTGTCGGCACGCTCGACGCGCTGGTATGCAATCCGCCGTATGTGACCGCGGAGGAGATGACCCAGCTGGAGCCCTCGGTCCGTGACTACGAACCGGCGCTGGCGCTCGACGGTGGGGCGGACGGGCTGGATTTTTACCGCGCAGTGGCGGAGAACTTTACGCGGCTGATCGCCAGCGGCGGCTATCTCTGCTTTGAGTTCGGTCTCGGCCAGCACGTGGCCGTGTCGATGATCCTTCAGGAATACGGTTACACCGATATTGCCCTGCGCAAGGACCTGCGCGGCGTGATCCGCGCAGCCCGCGGTACGAAAAAATAAAACAAACGTTTGATTTTATTCGAACATTGTGGTATAGTGTTTGTAAACACCAAAGAGGAAGGAACTGAGACGATGGAAAGAAAAAAAACAGCCGATCAGACTCCCAATAACGACAAGAAACAGGCGCTCGATACCGCCATCCGGCAGATCGAGAAAAACTTCGGCAAGGGCGCGGTCATGCGCCTGGGCGACCGCCCTGATCTGCAGGTCGACGCCATCCCGACCGGCTCGCTGGCGCTCGACGCCGCGCTCGGCATCGGCGGCGTGCCAAAGGGGCGGATCATTGAGATCTACGGCCCGGAATCTTCCGGCAAGACCACGCTGGCGCTGCATATCGTGGCGCAGGCGCAGAAGCGCGGCGGCGAGGTCGCGTTCGTCGACGCGGAGCATGCCCTTGATCCGGATTACGCGGCAAGGATCGGCGTCGATATCGACTCCATGCTCGTCTCCCAGCCGGATACCGGCGAGCAGGCGCTGGAGATCACCGACGCGCTGGTCCGCTCCGGCGCAGTCGACGTCGTGGTCGTCGACTCTGTCGCGGCGCTGACACCGCGGGCGGAGATCGAGGGTGAGATGGGCGACACCTTCGTCGGCCTGCAGGCCCGGCTCATGTCGCAGGCGCTGCGGAAGCTCGCCGGCAACATTTCCAAGACCAACTGCGTCGTCATCTTCATCAACCAGCTGCGTATGAAGATCGGCGTCATGTACGGCAACCCCGAGACGACCACCGGCGGCAACGCGCTGAAGTTCTACGCGTCCGTCCGGATCGACATCCGCCGCACCGAGGCCATCAAGAACGGCTCCGAGGTCATCGGCAACCGCACGCGCGCGAAGATCGTCAAGAACAAGTGCGCGCCCCCCTTCAAAGAGGCATATTTCGATATCATGTACGGCGAAGGTATCTCCAAGTGGGGCGAAATGGTCGACCTTGCCGTGCAGCTCGAGCTCATCAACAAGAGCGGCAGCTGGTTCTCCATCGGCGATGAGCGCATCGGCCAGGGCCGCGATTCTGCCAAGCAGTATCTGATCGACCATCCCGACGTCGCCGACCGCATCGAGCAGGAGATCCGCGACAACATGTGGAAGCTGCAGGGCAAGAACGCCAAGCCGCCCGCGTCTGCCGCGGCCAAGCCCGTCAGCGTCTCTGCCGACGATTTTAACGACGACTGATGCGTCTGCTCTCAATCCAGGAGCTGCCGCAGTCCGGGCGTGTGAAGCTCGTCTTCGACGACGAGACCGTCCTCAAGACACAGCCCTATCTGCTTGCGGACTTCGGTCTCTACAGTGGGATGGAGTTGTCGGAGGAGGACTATCAGGCACTGCTGGCCGCGGCCGGGAAGGCTTCGGCCAGGGCGCGGGCCGTGCGGATCGTCGCGGCGGCCGGTGTGTCCGAACGGGAGCTGCAGAAGCGGCTGGTGCAGAAGGGCGAAGAGGCGGCCGACGCGAAAGAGGCTGTCGGTTGGCTCAAGGAGCTGCATTTGCTCGACGACGGCGAGACGGCGCGGCAGCTCGTTGCCAGTGCCGCCGCCAAAGGCTATGGCAAAAGCCGCATCAAAAATATCCTGTATGAGAAGGGGATCCCCCAGGAATTCTGGGACGACGCGCTCGCCGACCTCCCGGAGATGGACGATGCCATCGACCGTTTTCTGGCCCGCCGCTGGCAGGGGAAGGACCCGGACGACAAAGAAGTGAAACGAACTGTGGACGCGCTCATTCGCCGCGGTCACAGCTGGAAGGATATCCAGGCGGGTCTGCGGCGCTACCGCGCAGATCTGGAGCTGGAGGAAAACACGGAGGACTACATACCATGACCCACACGATAGGCATGATCTCGCTTGGCTGCGCCAAAAATCAGGTCAATGCCGAGCATATGCTCTGGCTGCTGCGGCAGGCAGGGTATGAGATCAGCCCCGACCCCGACGGTGCGGAGCTCGTCATCGTCAACACCTGCGGCTTTATCGAGTCCGCAAAGACCGAGGCCATCGACAACATTCTCGCCATGGCGCAGCTCAAGGCGGAGGGCCGGATCCAGAAGATCCTGGTCACCGGCTGTCTTGCGCAGCGCTATCAGGAGGAGATTCTGCAGGAAATGCCGGAGGTCGACGGCGTGCTTGGCACCGGCTCCTACTTTGACGTTGCCAACGCGGTCGGGCAGGTGCTGAGCGGCAAACGCTACAAGCGCTTCGACGATATCAATGCAGACCAGTCGGAAGATGGCCGTATCCTGACCACGCCGGAGTATTATGCCTATCTGAAGATCGCCGAGGGCTGCGACAACCACTGTGCCTACTGCATCATCCCGAAGCTGCGCGGCAAGCTGCGCAGCCGCCCGATCGAGGAGCTCGTCAAGGAGGCGGAGCAGCTTGCGGCCGACGGCGTCAAGGAGCTGATCGTCGTCGCGCAGGATACCAGCCGCTACGGTCTCGATCTCTACGGCGAGCGGAAGCTCGCGGAGCTGCTGCGGCAGCTGTGCCGGATCGACGGGCTTGTCTGGATCCGCGTGCACTATCTCTATCCGGATGAGATGTCACAGGAGCTGATCGACGTGCTGGCGAACGAGCCGAAGATCGTCAAGTATCTGGATATCCCGATCCAGCACATCAACGACGATATCCTCCGCCGCATGAACCGCCGCGGCAACGGCGAATACGTCAAGGAGCTGTTTGCCAAGCTCCGCCGCGAGATCCCAGGCCTTGTGCTCCGCACGAGCCTTATCACCGGCCTTCCCGGCGAGGGCGAGGCGGAATTTGCCCAGCTCTGTGACTTTTTGAAGGAATACAAGCTCGAGCGCGTCGGTGCGTTTGCGTTCTCCCCGGAGGAGGGCACGCGCGCGGCAGAGATGGAATATCCTGATACCGAGATCGCCCGGCAGCGCGCGGACATGGTCGCCGAGATCCAGTCCCGCATCATGGACGATTACAACGAATCGTGCATCGGCAAGACCATGCAGGTCCTGTGCGAGGGCTACGATCCCGATGAAGAGAGCTATTACGGCCGGACCTTTGCCGACTCGCCGGATATCGACGGGAAGATCTGGTTCACGGCGGAAAAACATATCAAGACCGGTGACTTTGCCGACGTCCGTGTGGTGGACGCCTATGACGGTGAGCTTGTCGGTGTGCTGGAGGAAGAATACAATGACGACTGCGAGTAAAATTACCCTTGTCCGTGTGGTGCTGATCCCGGTGTATATGGTCCTGATGCTTTTGTCGGCCGGTGGGGCGGAATGGCTGCGCTGGGCGGCTGTGGCTGTGTTCATCATCGCCAGCGTCTCCGACTTCCTGGACGGCTATATCGCCCGGCATTACAATCAGGTCAGCGACTTCGGCAAATTCCTCGATCCGCTGGCAGATAAGCTGCTCGTGACGGCCTGCATGATGATTTTCGTCGGCTGGGGCCGGATGCCGTCCTGGCTGGTGTTCATCGTCATCGCGCGGGAATTTGCCATCAGCGGCCTGCGCATGGTCGCCGCCAACAACGGTACGGTCATCGCCGCCGGCTGGAGCGGCAAGATCAAGACCTCCTGCACCATGGTCGGTCTGATCGCCATGATGGTCCTTCCGAATGTGCCGGTCCTCGATACGGTCGTGAACGTGGTCATCCTTGTCACGACGGTGTATTCCGGCGTAGAATACTTCGTCAAGAACTGGCATTGCCTTGGTCTCGGTAAGAAAGCTTGACTTTTTCGTATTCCAATGATATGATTTCCCAAGAAAAATGAATATCGCGTTGACCGAAAAGAGTACCGCATATCCGCTTTTTCAGAGAGCTTCCGCCGTCGGCTGCAAACGGGAGCAAAAGCTTCTGCGGGAACGTGCGTTCGTGAGCGAGGGGAGACCCCGTCTGGGCTTACGTCAAAGCCTGAGTGAGAAATCAGAGTGGAACCGCGAGTTTAATGACCCGCCTCTTGAGAAAAAGAGGCGGGTTTTATTGTGATTTGGAGGAGCTGTCTTTGCATCTGTTGGAGGATATCCGGGCATACAAAAGAAACGACCCTGCCGCGCGCTCGGCAATCGAGGTCGTGCTGCTGTACAACGGCCTGCACGCGACGATCGATTACCGCATCGCGCACTGGTTTTACCGGCATCACTGCTTTTTTATCGCGCGCGCGATCTCGCAGTGGTCGAAAATGTGGACCGGAATTGAAATACACCCCGGCGCGCAGATCGGCCGCCGTCTGGTCATTGACCACGGCACCGGGATCGTGATCGGCGAGACGACCCAGATCGGCGACGACTGTCTGCTCTATCAGGGCGTGACGCTCGGCGGCACCGGCAAGGACGTCGGCAAGCGCCATCCGACGCTCGGCAACAACGTCATGGTCGGCTCCGGCGCAAAGGTCCTCGGGCCTTTCCGTGTCGGCGACAATGCGCGCATCGCCGCCAACGCCGTGGTCCTGCGCGAGGTGCCGCCCGGCGCGACCGTCGTCGGCGTCCCCGGCCGGATTGTCCGGCTGTGCGGCGACAAGCTCGACCACATCCACACCCCGGACCCGGTCATGCTGGAAATCGAAGAACTCAAGCGCCGCATGGCGCTGCTGGAACAACAGATCAACGACGTCCAAAAGGAGAATTGATATGTACCTGTACAACTCTGCGACCCATAAAAAAGAAGAATTCATCCCCAACGACCCGAAACTGGTCAAAATGTACACCTGCGGCCCCACGGTCTATCATTTTGCCCATATCGGCAACCTCCGCAGCTATATCATGGAGGATGTGCTGGAAAAGTATCTGCGTTACGCCGGGTATCCGGTCAAGCGCGTCATGAACATCACCGACGTCGGCCATCTGACCTCCGATGCCGATGAGGGCGAGGACAAGATGCTCAAGGGCGCCCGCCGCGAGCACAAGACCGTCATGGAGATCGCCAAGTTCTATACCGATGCCTTCTTTGACGACTGCCGCAAGCTCAACATCAAGCGGCCGGATGTTGTCCAGCCCGCGACCGGCTGCATCGACGAGTATATCAAGATCATCACGAAGCTGCTCGATACTGGCTATGCCTATATCGAGGGCGGCAACGTCTACTTTGATACCTCCAAGCTCGAAAAATACTACATTTTCAACGAGCACAAGGAAGAAGACCTCGCCGTCGGCGTCCGCGAGGGCGTGGAAGAGGACACGAACAAGCGCAACAAGAACGACTTTGTGCTCTGGTTCACCAAGTCCAAGTTTGAGGACCAGGCGCTCAAGTGGGATTCGCCCTGGGGCGTCGGCTATCCCGGCTGGCATATCGAGTGCTCCGGCATTTCCCTCAAGTATCTGGGCGAGGATCTGGATATCCACTGCGGCGGCATCGACAATGCGTTCCCGCACCACACCAACGAGATCGCGCAGTCGGAAAGCTACATCGGCCACCACTGGTGCAACTACTGGATGCATGTCATGCATCTGAATACGGCCAGCGGCAAAATGTCCAAATCCAAGGGCGAGTTCCTGACGGTCTCGCTGCTGGAGCAGAAGGGCTATGACCCGCTGTGCTACCGCCTGTTCTGCCTGCAGAGCCATTACCGCCGCAATCTGGTCTTCTCGTGGGAAAACCTCGACAACGCAGCCGGGACCTACCAGAAGCTCCTGACCAAGATCGCCGCCCTGAAGCCCGGCGACGGCGAGGTCGACGAGGCCGCCGTCGCGGCCCTGCGTGAGAAATTCAACGCCGCTCTCGGCAACGACCTCAATACCTCGCTGGCCATCACCGCGCTCTACGACGTGCTCAAGTACAAGACGAACGACGCCACCAAGCTGTTCGTGCTGGACGATTTCGACAAGGTCCTGAGTCTGGACCTCTGCAGCAAGGCCGCGGAGATCCGCAAGCGCAATGCAGCAGAAAAGCCGGCAGCTGGTGCGTATTCCATCTTCTGCGAGGATAGCAGCGACGATCCCGCCGTCACTGCGCAGATCCAGGCGCGCTACGACGCGAAAAAGGCCAAAAACTTCGCCGAGGCCGACCGCATTCGCGACGAACTCAAAGCCCAGGGCATTGAGATCACCGACATCCCCGGCGGCGCCAAGTGGAAGCATATCTGAAATATACGCAACCCCGGAGCTCCTGCTCCGGGGTTGCGCGTCAAAAGAACAAAAGTTGAACTTGTGGGAGAAATCAGCGAAATGAAAATATGTCAGGTAACAAGTAACGAAGAAAAACAGAGGATAACACGGCAGGTTCTGGAGGCGCTTCCAGAATGGTTTGGTATCCCGGAAGCAAGGGAGAACTATATTTCAGAAAGCCGCGATCAATTGTTTTTCTGCGCCTATGTCGCGGACAAGCCTGTGGGCTTTTTATATCTGAAAGAAACGGGAAAAGCGACGGTCGAGCTATATGTGATGGGCGTACTGAAGGAATATCATCGGCAGGGGATTGGGCGGGAATTGTTCCGCAGCGCCAGAAAAGCGGCAAGCGAAGCCGGATATTCCTTTATGCAGGTAAAAACGGTACAGATGGGAAAATATGAGGAATACGACGATACAAATCGCTTCTATCTTTCCCTCGGATTCCAGGAATTTGAGGTCTTCCCAACATTATGGGACGCATGGAACCCCTGTCAGATCTATATCATGACAATATAATTATGCCATCCGCTCCGCGTGTCCTTTTCCGCTTACTTTTTCGGCTTCCGGTCAAAGAACGGGGACTTTCCGCTGACGCTGAGGGGAATGCCGAGGACGAGCGTGACGGAGGCGCCGAGCAGACCGAGGCTCCGGGCGGCACGGCCGACGGAGAACATCACGCGGTTGTCGACCCGGGCGTCTGCCGCCGCGGCGGCAGCCGAACCGATGGCGATGCCGACGTCCATAGCGTCCCACGCGCAGAGGCCATTCTTTTCTGCACAGTCGGCGCAGTCGGCAAAATGACAGTACTGACAGCCGCCGTTCAGCCCGCGGCGCTGTTCCTCCATGCCAAAGAGGACAACGGCATCCGCGTAGTCCACATTGTCGGCGTCACGGGCAAAGAAGGCGTAGTCCAGCCGCCCGGCAAGCTCGCGCATATGTGCGGCCAGTCGGTCCTTGTCTTCGCCGGTCACGACGCAGGTGACAAGACCGTCCATGCCCCGCGTCTTGGGCGCGGTGCGGGCGGCTGCGCACATGCGCGCGGCCGTATCCAGAACGGCGCGGGTCTGCATATCTTCCGAAGAATAGATCATGGGGGAACAACTCCTTTTATCGTAATCTGTCTTCAGTATAGTGCTTCCCACGGAAACTGTCAATGAAACGCGGCGGCTTCCTTGCAACAGGGCGGGAATTGTGGTAGACTAAGCGAAGAAATGCAAAGGAGTTCTGCCCATGAAGCTGATGGTTCTCGATGGAAACAGCGTGATCAACCGCGCCTACTACGGCGTGCGGGCGCTCACGACGAAAGACGGCTTTTTTACAAACGCGATCTACGGTTTTCTGAATATTCTCGAAAAGCTCCGGACGGAGGAGCAGCCCAACGCCCTGTGCGTGACGTTCGACCTCAAGGCGCCGACGTTCCGCCATCTGGCCTATGACGGCTACAAGGCGACGCGTCACCCGATGCCGGATGAGCTTGCCATGCAGCTGCCGATGATGAAGGACATTCTGCGCGCCATGCGCATCCCCATCTTTGAATGCGAGGGCTGGGAAGCCGACGACGTGATCGGCACGATCGGCAAGCAGTGCGGCAGGGCGAACTGGGACTGCGTGATCGTCACCGGCGATCGGGACTCTCTGCAGCTGATCGACGAGCATGTGACGGTCAAGCTGGTGTCCTCCAAGCTTTCGCAGTCCGTCGCGGTCAACTATGACCCTGCCCGCTTCCGTGAGGAATACGGCTTTGACCCCATCCATCTGATCGATCTTAAAGCCCTGATGGGCGACAGCTCCGATAACATCCCGGGCGTCGCGGGCGTCGGCCCGAAGACGGCGACGCAGCTGCTGCTGGACTATGGCACGCTGGACGGGATCTATGCGCATCTGGACGCAATCAAGGACAAGCTCCGCGCAAAGCTCGAGCAGGGCAGGGAAAGCGCCTACATGTCCTATGATCTGGCGACGATCCGCTGCGAAGCGCCGATCGATTTTTCTCCGGAGGATTGCCGTGTGCAGCAGCCGGACAACGATACGCTCTATCAGCTCTTCACCCGGCTTGAATTTACCCGGCAGATCGCCCGCTACGGCCTGCATGCCCCGCAGGAAACTGTGGAGGCAGGGGCGTTTGCGGGTACCTGCACCAGTGAGACGGTGACGGATGCCGCCCGGGCGGCAGAATTGGCCGCAGCGTTCCAAAAAGAACATTATGTAAACATTATTGCTGAACCGGATCTTTCTGGGATCGCTGTTGAGACCGGGGAAAGCGGATACTATTTCTCTGACTTTGCGCTGAGTGATGACTTTATGTTAACTATATTCGGCGCCTCCGTCAAAAAGGTCACGCATGACTGCAAGCCGCTGATGCGCCGTCTGCTGGAACAGGGATACCCGGCGGAGGGCTTCATCTTCGACACCGCGCTGGCCGCCTATGATCTTGACGCGACGCGGGGCAGCTACGACCTGGACAGCGTTGTGCAGCAGCATCTGGGCTTTGCCATCGGCCGCGCGGACAGCGAGCAGGTCGGAAAAGACGCCGCGCGTGTCTGCTCCCGCCTGGCGGAGGCCGCGGCCGTCGGCGCGCTCTATGAAGCTCTGCCGGAAAAGCTCACGAAGAACGGCATGGAGAAGCTCTATTACGAGATCGAGCTGCCGCTCTGCCGCGTGCTCGCTGAAATGGAAGCCGCGGGCGTCAAGGCGGACCAGATGGCGCTCATCTCCTTCGGCAATATGCTCCAGAGCCGGATCGAGGCCGCGGAGCAGACGATCTTCGGCTATGCCGGGAAGAAATTCAACATCAACTCCACCAAGCAGCTCGGGCAGATCCTCTTTGACGAGCTCGGCCTGCCTGCGGGCAAGAAGACGAAAAGCGGCTACTCCACGAACGCGGACGTGCTGGAAAAGCTCCGTGGCAAGCACCCGATCATCGACGCCATCCTCGATTTCCGTGCCATGACCAAGCTCAAGAGCACGTACGCCGACGGCCTCGTCAAGCAGATCGCGGACGACGGCCGCATCCACACGACCTTCCAGAACATGGTCACGGCGACGGGCCGACTGTCTTCCACCGACCCGAACCTGCAGAACATCCCCGTCCGCACGGAGCTCGGCAGCGAGATCCGCAAGATGTTCGTGCCGAGCGACGGCTGCGTCTTTGTCGACGCGGACTACAGCCAGATCGAGCTGCGCGTGCTGGCCCATATCGCGGACGATCAGACCATGCAGGAGGCGTTCCGCTCCGGCACCGATATCCATACGGCGACAGCCGCGCAGGTCTTCGGCGTGGAGCCGGAGCAGGTCACGCCGCTGATGCGCCGTCACGCCAAGGCCGTCAACTTCGGCATCGTCTACGGCATCTCGGAATTCTCGCTGGCAGACGATATCGGCGTCACGCGCAAGGAGGCGCGGCAGTATATCGACAATTATCTGGCCCACTATGCGGGCGTCCGGACCTATATGCACGATATCGTCGAGCAGGCAAAGCAGGACGGCTATGTCACGACCCTCTTCGGCCGCCGGCGCGAGCTCCCGGAGCTCAAGAGCAGCAATTTCAATATCCGCTCCTTCGGCGAGCGCGTTGCGCTCAACACGCCGATCCAGGGGACGGCCGCGGATATCATCAAGCTCGCCATGCTGCGCGTCGACGCGGCGCTCAAAAAGCAGAAGCTCAAGGCCCGGCTCGTCCTGCAGGTCCACGATGAGCTGATCGTGGAATGCCCGGTGAAGGAAGCGGAGCAGGTGAAGAAGATCGTGACGGCCGAGATGGAAAACGTCGCGCAGCTGCGCGTGCCGCTGCTGGCGGAGGCGAAGGTCGGCGCGAGCTGGTATGAGGCAAAGTGATGGAAGTGACGATCGTTCCCATGCGGCAGGAACATACGGCGCAGATCGCCGCGCTGGAAGCCGCCTGTTTCTCCGATCCCTGGCCGGAATCGATTTTGCAGAAGGAACTGGAAAATCCGCTGAGCCTTTGGCTCTGCGCGATGGACGGCGATACCATCGCCGGTTACGTCGGCAGCCAGACCGTGCTGGGCGAGGCGGATATGATGAACCTCGCTGTCAGCCCGGCTTACCGGCGGCAGGGGCTTGGCCGTGCGCTCGTGCTGGCGCTGTGTGAGTCGCTGCGGCAGAAGATGCAGGCGACGGTCCTGACCCTGGAGGTCCGGGACTCAAACGCGCCCGCCGCCGCGCTCTATGCCTCGCTCGGCTTCGCGCAGATCGGCCTGCGGAAAAATTACTACCAACATCCAAAAGAGGATGCACGCATCCTCAGAAAGGAACTGCTATGAAGATCCTCTCCGTGGAATCCTCCTGCGACGAGACTGCCGTCGCCGTCGTGGAGGACGGAAGAACCATCCTGACCGACTGCATCGCGTCTCAGGTCGCTCTGCACCGGCTCTACGGCGGCGTCGTGCCCGAGCTTGCCTCGCGCAAGCACATCGAGGCCATCTACGCCCTGGCGGATACGGCGCTTGACGAGGCGCACCTGACCCGGCAGGACATCGATGCCATCGCCGTCACCTACGCGCCAGGGCTGATCGGCGCGGTGCTCGTCGGCGTCAACTTTGCCAAGGCTGCGGCCTACAGCCTCGGCGTGCCGCTCATCCCAGTGCACCATATCCGCGGGCATATCGCGGCCAACTATCTGGCGTACCCGGATCTGAAACCGCCGTTTCTGTGCCTCGTCGTCTCCGGCGGGCATACGCTGATCGTCGACGTGCAGGACTACACGAAATTCCATATCCTCGGCACCACGCGTGACGACGCGGCAGGGGAATGCTTCGATAAGATCGCCCGCGTGATCGGGATGCCGTATCCCGGCGGCGCGGCGCTCGACCAGACGGCAAAGACCGGCGACGAAAACAAATATCCCATGCCGCACACCAAGCTCAGCGGCAATCCGCTCGATATGTCCTTCTCGGGCCTCAAGACGGCGGCGCTGAACCTCATCCACACACATGAGCAGCGCGGCGAGGCGCTGGATATCCCGTCGCTTTGCGCTTCGTTCTCCAAGGCGGTGAGCGATATGCTCGTGCCGCGGACGATGCAGGCCCTGGAGCAGACCGGCTACCGGACGCTGGCCATCGCGGGCGGCGTGGCGGCAAATTCCCGCATCCGCGGGGAATTCACCCGCCGGGCCCAGGCGCTCGGCATCCGGCTGTGCATGCCGCCCCTGCGCCTCTGCGGCGACAACGGCGCGATGATCGGCGCGCAGGGCTATTATGAGTACTGCTCCGGCAAACGCGCCGGTCAGGATCTCAACGCCTACGCCACGATGAGCCTCGAAAACGGATAAAAGGACCCGCTTGCAGATGCCGTCTGCAAGCGGGTTTTTACAGCCGACAGCTGCAAAATCTCCTGCATAAAATGCATTATGTTAACGAAACCCCTGCGTTGCGTCGTGAAAGTTCTTCATTTTTCGACCCTGTCATCATTTAACAATAATCCGTGTTTTTGTCGAAATATGTAGCTTTTTCGCGTGTTGAAAACTCTGTTGACAGTGTGAATAACTACTTGCGCAGATTTTTTTATTATCATTATGGTGAACTGATCTGCGGTTATGGCTCCGGCGCGGCGGAGAGTGCCTGCTCCAGCGCGGGCAGGTGCGTCGCGCTGAGCGGCGTCAGCGGCAGCCGCGGCAGTCCGGCCGGGATCCCCATGAGCGTCAGCGCCTGCTTGACGGGGATGGGATTGATCTCACTGAACAGCGCGTCGATCAGCGGTGTGAGCGCGACCTGCATCCGCCCGGCCGCGGCATAGTCTCCGGCCTGACACGCGCGCACCATCTGCAGCGTCCGTTTCGGCCGGACATTGGACAGAACGGAGATAACGCCCTTCGCGCCGAGTGAAAGCAGGGGGACCGTCAGATCGTCGTTGCCGCTCCAGACCGGAAGCTCGTCGCCGCAGGCGTCGAGGATGTGCGCGGCCTTCGGCACGCTGCCGCTGGCCTCCTTGATGCCGCCGATGTTGGGGTGCCCGGCAAGCACCCGGCAGGTCTCGACCGAGACATCCACTCCCGTCCGGCTCGGAACATTGTAGACGATGACCGGGCAGGGGAGCGTATCCGCCGCCGCGGTATAGTGCGCGATGAGCCCCGCCTGCGTGCATTTGTTGTAATACGGCGTGACCATCAGCACGGCATCCGCGCCCATAGACGCAGCGACACGGCTCAACTGCAGCGAGTGAGCCGTGTCGTTCGTACCGGTACCGGCGATGACCTTGCATCGTCCGGCGCAATATTGGACCGTGTGCGCGATGAGCGCGAGCTTTTCGTTGTCCGTCATGGTGGAGGCCTCGCCGGTCGTGCCGCAGACGACGATGGCGTCGACGCCAGCCGCGAGCTGCAGGTCCAGCAGCCGGTTCATGACGGGAAAATCGATCGTACCCTGATTGAACGGCGTGACGATCGCGGTCGCGACGCCCTCAAACACAGGATCTTTCAAAGAATCGCTCCCTTCGGGCTTATTTCTTTGTGATATATCCTTCCGCGCAGAGCAGCTCCGCCAGCAAAACCGCGCCGCCGGCTGCACCGCGCAGGGTATTATGAGACAGGCAGACGAACTTATAGTCGTACTGCGTATCCGGCCGCAGACGGCCGATGGAGACCGCCATGCCGCCTTCGATCATCCGGTCAAGCTTCGTCTGCGGGCGGTCCGGCTCTTCAAAGTAGTGCAGGAACTGCTTGGGTGCCGACGGCAGCTCCAATTCCTGCGCGCGGCCGGAGAACGCGGCCCAGTCAGCCTTGATCTGCTCGACGGACGGCTTCTCACCCTTGAACGAGACAAAGCAGGCAGCCATATGTCCGTCGGAGACCGGCACGCGCAGGCACTGCGCGGTGATGTTCGGCTCCGCTGCGTTGACGATCTGATCGCCCTCGATATGGCCCCAGAGCTTCATCGGCTCCTGCTCGGACTTTTCTTCCTCGCCGCCGATATAGGGGATGACGTTGTCAAGCATTTCAGGCCACGTATCGAACGTCTTGCCAGCGCCGGAAATGGCCTGATACGTGCAGACCAGCGCCTTTTCGATGCCGTACTTCATGAGCGGATGCAGCGCGGGCACGTAGCTCTGCAGCGAGCAGTTGGACTTGACGGCGATGAAGCCGCGCTTGGTGCCGAGGCGCTTGCGCTGGGCGTCGATGATGCGGATGTGGTCCGCATTGATCTCGGGCACGACCATCGGGACGTCCGGGGTGTGGCGGTGAGCCGAATTATTGGAGACGACCGGGCATTCGAGCTTGGCATAGCGCTCCTCGAGCGCCTTGATCTCGTCTTTTTTCATATTGACGGCGCAGAACACGAAGTCGACCTGCTTTGCGATCTCCTCTGCGTCGGCCTCTGCATCCATCACGACCATGGAGCGGACGCTCTCCGGAATCGGATCCGCCATGTGCCATTTTTCGCCGATCGCTTCGGCGTAGGGCTTGCCTGCGCTGTGTGCGCTGGCTGCAAGAACGACGGGCGTGAACCAGGGGTGATTCGCCGTCAGCAGGATGAACCGCTGGCCGACCATACCCGTAGCGCCGATGATACCGACTCTGAATTTTTCCATGATGAAAGCTCCAATCTTCAAACTCGCCGGAAAGTTCCGGTTGCATGTCACTTTGGAATGTAATATAATACATTTGTCTGTGCAGGAGAAAATGTTTCTGCACGGTGAACAAATGTCCGCGAATTCCAACGGCCTCATCATATCATATTCCAATTGGCCTGTCAATGTGAATCGCAGAAAAAATCAGCGCGGAGAAGGGTCTGTTGTTTGTTGAAAACTCATGATTTTTACTATGATCTGCCGGAAGAACTGATCGCGCAGACGCCGCTGGAGCGGCGGGACGCGTCGCGCCTGATGACGCTCGACCGGAAGACCGGTGAGGTCACGCACCGGCATTTTTATGATCTGGTCGACCTGCTGCAGCCTGGCGACTGTCTGGTGATGAACAACTCCCGCGTGCTCCCTGCAAGGCTGCTGGGCCATCGGGAGCCGACCGGCGGTGCCGTCGAGGTGCTGCTGCTCAAGGATCAGGGCAGCGGCGTCTGGGAATGCCTCACGAAGCCGGGACGGAAGACCCATACCGGCACCGAACTGTCCTTCGGCGGCGGAGAGCTCACCGCGACGGTCGTCGGAGAGAAGGAAGACGGCAACAAGCTCGTGCAGTTCCACTATGAGGGGATCTTCCTTGAGGTGCTCGAGCGTCTCGGCAAAATGCCCCTGCCGCCATACATCAAGGAAGAACTCGAAGACGGCGAGCGCTATCAGACGGTCTATTCCAAGGTGAACGGCTCTGCCGCCGCGCCGACAGCCGGTCTGCATTTTACCCGCGAGCTGCTGGACAAGCTCGCAGCCAAGGGCGTCAAAGAGGCCTATATCACGCTGCACGTCGGTCTCGGGACCTTCCGGCCTGTCAAGGCGGAGGAGATCACCGAGCATCATATGCACTCCGAGTTCTGCATGATCTCGCAGGAGACGGCAGATATGATCAACGAGACCAAGCGCGCCGGCGGCCGGATCGTCTGCGTCGGCACGACATCCTGCCGGACGCTGGAATCGCTTGCGGATGAGAACGGGTTCTTCCATGAGTCCTCCGCCTGGACGGATATTTTCATCTATCCCGGCTACCGATTCAAGGCCATGGATGCGCTCATCACGAATTTCCACCTGCCGGAGAGTACGCTCGTCATGCTGGTCTCCGCGTTCGCCAGCCGGGAAAAGATCCTGAACGCCTACAACATCGCCGTCCAGGAGCGCTACCGCTTCTTCTCCTTCGGCGACGCGATGTATATTTATTGATGGAAGAGGAACACGATGTTTAAAGTATTGAAAACGGACGGCGCGGCGCGCCGGGGAGAGTTCAGCTGCCCGCATGGGACAGTCCAGACGCCGGTCTTTATGAATGTCGGCACGCAGGCGGCCATCAAGGGCGCACTGTCGGCCGCCGATCTCGAGACGATCGGCACGCAGGTTGAGCTTTCCAACACCTATCATCTGCACCTGCGTCCCGGCGACGAGGTGGTGCGCGACATGGGCGGCCTGCACAAGTTCATGACGTGGGGCGGACCCATCCTGACCGATTCCGGCGGCTTTCAGGTCTTCTCGCTGGCGGGCTTGCGGAAGATCAAGGAGGAGGGCGTGACCTTCGCCTCCCATCTGGACGGGCACAAGATCTTTATGGGCCCGGAGGAGAGCATGCGGATCCAGTCCAACCTCGGCTCCGATATCGCCATGGCCTTTGACGAGTGCGTGGAAAACCCGGCGACGTATCCCTATGCCAAGGCCTCCTGCGAGCGCACGGCCCGCTGGCTCGCGCGGTGCAAGGAAGCGCTGACCCGGTACAACGCTGAGCCGGGCGCGGTCAATCCCGGCCAGCAGCTCTGGGGCATCAACCAGGGTGCGACCTTCAAGGATCTGCGGATCTGGCACATGAAGGAGATCGCCAAGCTCGACCTGCCGGGCTATGCCATCGGCGGACTTGCCGTCGGCGAGCCGACGGAGGTCATGTACGAGATCATCGAGGCCGTCGAGCCCTACATGCCGAAGGACCGGCCGCGCTACCTCATGGGCGTCGGCACGCCGTCGAATATCATCGAGTCTGTCGCCCGGGGCGTGGACTTCTTCGACTGCGTCATGCCCGCGCGCAACGCGCGGCACGCGAAGCTGTTTACCTGGCAGGGGAGCATCAACCTGAAAAACGCCAAGTACACCCGCGACGACGGCCCCATCGACCCGCAGTGCGACTGCCCGGTCTGCAGGCGCTATTCCCGTGCCTATCTGCACCACCTGTTCAAAGCGGAAGAGATGCTCGCCATGCGGCTTTCGGTCATGCACAACCTGTACTTCTACAATACGCTGACCAAACGCATCCGCGACAGTCTCGACGCGGGGACCTTCGGCGATTTCCGCGCGGAATATTCCGCGAAACTGTCGGAAAAAATATAAACTTACGAAAAAATTCAGAAATCCTGCCGAGCTGACTTGAAAAGTTGCCGCCGGCACGATATAATAAATGAAATTCAATTTTGGAGGAAAGACCATGTACCTTTTCTTAGAGTCGGCAGCCGGTACGGCCGCCGCCGGCAGCAGCGCGTCCATGATTCTCATGTTCGTCGTTCTGATCGCGGTGTTCTACTTCTTTATGATCCGCCCGGAAAACAAGCGCAAAAAAGAAGCCCAGCAGATGCGCGATTCCCTGAAGGTCGGCGACAACATCACGACCATCGGCGGCATCATCGGCGACATCGTCTCCATCAAGGACGATTCCATCGTCATCGAGACCACGACCGACCGCGTCCGCGTGGAGTTCGCCAAGTTCGCTGTTTCCACCAACAACACGGCGGAAAAGGAAGCTGCCAAGCAGAAGGCTGCCGCTCTGGCTGCCCGCAAGGCAGAGAAAGAAAAGGCCAAGAAGGAAAAGTAACCCTTCCGGCCCGGACTTGCATACTGACCGGCTGAAGCTTAGACTTCAGCCGGTTCTTTTTATGCCCGGACAAACATACGCTTGGAGTAACGAAGTGAACAGTGAATAGAGGAGGGGAGCGGTTATGAAATCAAAGCTCTGGAACGGCGGCTTTCTGCGGACGGTGCTGCAGGGGCTGGCGGTCACGTGCGCAGCGCTGCTCGCGCTGTCGGCGCTGGGGGCGGGGCTGACGCTCGGCGGGGTGATCGGCCAGCAGCAGCTTTCGGCGGCCGCTGTGGTGATCAGCTTTCTCGGCGTTTTTCCCGGCGCCTGGCTGACGGCGCGGCATGCCGCCGGGCAGAAGCTGCCGGCGGCCATCGTGGTCGGCGTGTGCTGTCTGGCGGTCTGTATGCTGGCCCGGCTGCTGTTCTTTGGCGATCGGGAGGCGCAGATCCTGCCCGGGATGCTTGCGATGCTTGCCGCGGCGGCTCTGGGCGGGATCGCAGGGAGCACGCAGCGAAAGCCTGCCCGGCGCAGAAGAAGATGAAGGCATTCCTGCATGCGTCAAAAAGTAAATTATATTTACATTTCGTGCATCAGCGTGCAGGACTGCCGTCATTTCAAGATTTCGATTTTACGCATGAATTCCGGCACTATATGTTGTGCTTTTTGTGAAAAGTACGGGTGACTCGCGGCACCGCAGTTACTTTATTGACATAATATCATTAACATAATTCCTAGTCATAATTTACAAAAATTTCGAAAATGCATCTTTTTCCTTGAAATCTTCCGATGTTTGCGGTATAGTAACAACACTTCCTGTTGAAGCGCAGGTAGAAATAATTTTGCTCGCATAATTCCTTAAGAATTCTGAAGTTTCCGGTTTCCGTTTGGTTTTTCTGGATTCTCATGAATGTGCGACAAAGTTCCCATCGATCATTTTCGGAAGGATCTTCGCATGAGTAACATTATTATGCGATATGAGGATTACCTCATCCACACCAAACACGCGTCTGACAATACCGTCGCATCCTACATGCGCGATCTTCGCCAGTATGCGTCATATCTGGGCTCCGAAGGCATCGATGTGCTGGACGCCGATCAGGACGTGGTTTCCGGCTACATGAACAGCATGAAGGCCAACGGAAAATCCGCCGCGACGATCTCCCGTGCGCTGGCCTCCATCAAGAGTCTGTACATATTCGCCGTCCAGAACCGTGAGATCGAGGAGAACCCGATCCACAACATCAAGATCGACAAGGCAGAAAAAAAGCTGCCGCAGATCCTGACCGGCAAAGAGGTCGAGCTTCTGCTGCAGCAGCCGAAGGTCACAGAGATGAAGGGCTGCCGCGACAAGGCCATGCTCGAGGTCCTGTACGCCACGGGCATCCGTGTCAGCGAGCTCATCGGCCTCAACATCGACGATGTCAGCCTGCCCGGCAGCTTCATCCGCTGCGAGAGCGGCGAGAAGACGCGCATCATCCCGATCTATCCGGAAGCGCTGCAGTCGCTGCATGAATACATCGATTCGGTCCGGCCCAAGATGATCGCCGTGCCGACCGAGCATTCGCTGTTCGTGAACGTCTCTGGCGAGCGCATGAGCCGCCAGGGCTTCTGGAAGATCATCAAGTATTATCAGGAAAAGGCGCATATCGACAAGGATATCACCCCGCATACGCTTCGCCACAGCTTTGCGGCCCACCTGCTGGAAAACGGCGCAGACCTGCGCTCCATTCAGCAGATGCTCGGCCACAGCGATATTTCCTCCACCCAGGTCTATACACAGCTGGTGAAGCAGAATCTGAAGGCGGTGTACAACAAATATCACCCGAAGGCCTAGTCTGACCCATCCCATGAGAGCGGCATTTGCGTTTTTTATGAGAGAGAGGAGAATGGCAGGTGCCTGAACAGTTGCTCCGGGATAGAAAAAGGGCGTGCTGCAGTGCAGCACGCCCCGATTTTTTTGTCCGGATTCAGTTGTCGATGCCCGTCATTGCCTGCAGCACCTCGTACTGCTGCTCGTTGAGCCCTTTCTTCATGGAAAGGCCCTCGGTGATATCGATGTCGACCATCTGACCGGCCCGCGCGCAGATGACGCGGTTCGTCTTGCCGTCGGCCAGCGTCTTGACGGCGTGATAGCCCATGCGGCTGGCCATGACGCGGTCCCGCGCCGACGGCGTGCCGCCGCGCTGGATATGACCGAGGATGGTCACACGGGGGTCGAGCCCCAGCTCCTCGTGGATCCCCTTGCCGATCTCAATCGCGCTGCCCGCGCCCTCGGCCACGATGATCATGAAGTGCGTGTTGCCGGCCAGACGCGCCTGGCGGATCCGGTCGATGACGTCCCGGTCAAAATCGACCGGCTTTTCCGGCACCAGAACAGCCGTCGCGCCCGTAGCCAGACCGACATAGAGCGCCAGATGGCCCGCGTTGCGGCCCATGACCTCAACCACGGAGCAGCGCTCGTGGGACTGCATCGTGTCACGCAGACGATCGATGGCCTCCACGGCCGTATTGGCGGCGGTGTCGTAGCCGATCGTGTAATCCGTGCAGACGATATCGTTGTCGATGGTCGCCGGGACGCCGACGACAGAGATGCCCTGCTTGGCCAGCTCCACCAGACCGCGGAACGAGCCGTCGCCGCCGATGGAGACGATCCCGTCCAGCCCCAGCAGCTTGCAGGTCGCTGCGGCCTTTTTTTGGCCCTCCAGCGTGCGGAATTCGTCGCTGCGGGCGGTGTAGAGCATGGTGCCGCCGCGGTTGATGATATGCGCAACGTTGTCATTCTTCAGGACGGTAAAATCTCCGTTGATCAGGCCGTTGTAGCCGCGGCGGATGCCGACGCACTCAATGCCCATATACGTGCAGGCGCGGACGACAGAGCGGATGGCCGCGTTCATGCCGGGCGCATCGCCGCCGGAGGTCAGCACACCGATCCGTTTGACTGCATTTGCCATGGTATAGCTTCCTTTCAAATCTGATTTTTCCCATCATACCGCAGTTTTAAAAAAATGTAAACAGGCATTTGCACGAAATGGCCGAATTTTTATGCCCGCTGTACGCAGGGTCACGGGGTTTTGAAATCTTCAGGAAAAATTTATGTTTTCTTCCGCGCGGGTGTGCTATACTTTATTTATTACCATCTCCACGCGAAAAGGAGGCAGAGGCTTGAATCAGACAAGCAGAATTCTGGAAGAAGTCAAAAAAGCGGTATGCGGCAAGGACCGCGTTCTGGTCTGGGTGCTGACGGTGCTGCTGGCCCGGGGCCATGTGCTGCTCGAGGATATCCCCGGCGTCGGCAAGACGACCATGGCGCTGGCGTTTTCCCGCGCGCTGGGGCTCGATTACGGGCGCGTGCAGTTTACGCCGGACGTGCTGCCGTCCGATATCACCGGCTATTCCGTCTATCAGAAGGAGAGCGGCAAGCTCGTCTATCAGCCCGGTGCGGTGCTCTGCAATCTGTTCCTCGCGGATGAGCTCAACCGGGCGACGTCCCGCACGCAGTCTGCGCTGCTCGAGGCCATGGAGGAGGGGCAGGTCACCGTTGACGGCGTCAGCCATCCGATCCCGCAGCCGTTTATCGTCTTTGCCACGCAGAACCCGACGGGCGCTGCCGGTACGCAGCTGCTGCCGGACTCGCAGATGGACCGTTTTACCGTCCGGCTGTCCATCGGCTATCCGGAGCCGGCGGACGAATGCAGCATGGTGCTCGCGCGGCAGGGCATCAACCCGCTGCAGACAGTCGAGCAGGTCCTGTCCCGGCAGGAGCTCGTTGCCATGCAGGACGAAGCCGCCGCGGTTTACATCAAAAAAGAGCTGGTAGAATACATCGTCGCCCTGATCGGCGCGACGCGCGGCCATCCACTGATCCTGCGCGGCGCGAGCCCGCGTGCGACGCTGTCGCTGACCGCCATGGCCAAGGCCGTTGCCTACGTCCAGCGGCGGGACTATGTCGTGCCGAAGGACATTCAGGTCACGTTCCCGCAGGTCATCGCGCACCGCCTGCTGCTGGCCCCGGAGGCGGACGCGCGGCAGATCGGCCCGGAGCAGATCCTTGCGGAGATCCTGCGCCAGGTCCCGGCCCCCAGGCTGTGAGCGATGGCCAGAAACCGGATCTTTTACGGGCTGTTCTTGCTGGCAGCCGTCGTGTTTCACAGCTTTTATACCGGCTGGTTCTCCTTCTTTCTGCTCCTGTTTTCGGTGCTGCTGCCGGTTTTCTCGCTGCTCGTCAGCCTCCCGGCCATGCTCCGTGCCGCCTATACGCCGCAGCTGCCGCTGCGCTGCTTCTGTGGGCAGGACGCACAGTTCGCGCTCCAGCCTTCGTCCGCCTCCCGGCTGCCGGTCAGCTGCTGCAGGCTGCATCTGCTGGTCTGTGACGCCGTGGGCGGCACGCAGCAGGCCGAATGGCTGACCCTTGCAGGGACGCTCCGCTTCTCCCTGCGCGTCGATACGCGCCATGCGGGCCAGCAGACCTTCCGTGTCGACCGGGCGCGGGTCTATGACGCGCTGGGGCTCGTCGGCCTGCCGCTGCAGCTGCCGACTGCGTGCAGCATCGCGGTCGAGCCGGAGCCGCTGGAACCCGCGGAGCTGCCGAATCTCAGCCAGTTCCAATACCGTTCCTATCATCCAAAGCCGGGCGGCGGCTTTTCCGAGATCCACGATCTGCGCGAATACCGCCCGGGCGACAGCCTGCATGAGATCCACTGGAAGCTCTCAGCCAAGACGGACAAGCTGATCGTCCGCGAGGCAGAGGAGCCGAACCGCGGGCTGATCGTCCTGAGCTTCGATTTTTCCGGCAGCCGGACGCAGCTCGACAGTACGCTGCGGCAGCTGCTGTGGCTGTCCGGCTGGCTGACGGACAGGGAAGTCGTCCATCAGATCGACTGGCTTGACCCCGATACCCTCGAGCCGCAGACAAAGCAGATCCGCGCGCCGCAGGATCTGCAGGAGCTGCTCCGGGCGCTGCTGCAGACGCACCTGACCGGCGACACGCCGACGATCGCGCAGCGGCTGTATCCGAACGCGGACTGGCGCTATCACATCCAGTCGGCCGCGCAGGAGGTGTCCGTATGAGACCATCCAGATACGCGTTCCCGGCCGCGCTGCTCTGCGCCGCGGGACTATCTATCGGGCTGTGCTTCTGCGTAATCACGTCGTTTGCCGTCCCGGTCGACCCGGTGCGGCTGCTGCTTGCGTGTTTCCTCGCGGCAGCGCTGTTTTCCGCGGTATTTCTGCTGAAAAAGAGCTGGATCTGGCTGCTTGTTGTCCTGCTTCTGGCAGGGGCGGGCGGATATCTGCTCCGCGCGGAGCTGCGGCAGAGCCTGTCTGCGCTCGTGTATGCCGTCAGCAGCAACTACGCCGATGCGATCCCCGGCCTGCAGGCTGTCAGCCTGACAGAGGACGCCTCCGGCGTCGATGCGACGCTGGTCCTGATCCTGATCGCCGCGCTCTACGCACTGCTTTGCAGCTGGACTGTCATGCGCGGGGAGCATCTGGCCTACCTGCTGGCAGGCGTGCTGCCGGTGCTGGTTTTGTGTCTGGTCATTTTGCAGACGCCGCCGGCTGCCTGGGCGATCCTGCTTGTGGTGGGCGTCCTGGCGCTGCTGCTGCTCAGCCAGCTGCTGCGCGCGCGGCAGGAGAGAGAGGGCAACCGACTGGCCCTGCTGCTGGCTGTGCCGCTGGCGCTGCTGGTCGGGCTGCTGGCCGTTCTGTTCCCGGCAAAGACATACGAGCGTGCGAAGTGGTCGGATTCTCTGCAGCAGACGCTTGCGGATGCGGCAGACAAGCTCACGCTCTTCCGCCGCGACGCGCAGACCGGGCAGGTGCGCTTCACCTCGCCGATCAGCCCCAGCACGCTCGGCAGCTACCTCTGGGATTCGAGCGTCACGGGCGTGAATCTCAACCGCGTCGGCCCGCAGCGGCAGTACGGCCGCACAGTCATGCGCGTGCAGGGGCAGACAAGCGGCCTGTGTCATCTGCGGGGGGATTCTCTGGCTGTCTACGAAGAGAACCGCTGGAAGGCCCTGTCTGAACGGGACTATGCAGAAGCCGGAGACGCGGTGTCCGCCCTGACGGCAGGGGCGGTCCGTATCGCAGCCAGTGAGGAAGAGGAGGCGGGGTTCTCTGCTGTCTCCGCCGCCTACAGCATGTCGATCGAGACAGAGATGAAATCCGGTGTCTATTATACGCCGTACTATCCGCTGACCCTTCCGGAGGGAGCCGCCCCGTATCACGATGCATACATCAGGAATTCTTCGCAGCGGACGAGCTACGCGGTCCTTTATACCGACGCACATACCGATGTTCCGGATGAGACCTATGAGGCCTTTGTTCACGAAACCTATACGCAAGTGCCGGACCAGACGCGGCAGGCGCTTGCCGATATCCTGCAGCAGCTTGACGTACAGCCGGGTGACGATCCACATCGGATCCTTGCCGCTGTGCAGAGCTATGTATCGTCCAGCGCGCGGTATGATCTGAATACGCCCGCCGTGCCGGATGGGGAGGACTTTGTCTCCTGGTTCCTGCACGAGAGTGAAACGGGCTACTGTGTCCATTTTGCGACTGCGGCGGCGATCCTGCTGCGGTGCATGGACGTCCCGGCTCGCTATGTGACCGGCTTTTCCACGAATGTGACCGCCGGAAGCTGGACGACCGTAACGACCGATGACGCGCACGCCTGGGTGGAATACTATGTCGACGGCCTAGGCTGGTACGTGCTCGACCCGACGCCCGCTATGCAGGACTCTCACATTCTTACCCTGCAGCCAGATAATTCGTCGGAAACCGATCCGGCCCCGACGCAGGAGGAAAATCAAGTCCAGCAGGTCCCGGAGACCTCTACGACAGAAACAACGCCGGATGCGCCGGAAGTTTCTCCGGAAACGTCTGATAAACCGACCGGAACAAACCAGGAGAGTTCAAAAACATTCCATTTCTTCCGTTATCTCTGGCCAATCCTGGCCGCCGCCGCGGCGCTGCTGATCTGGCGGGCGCTGCTGTTCAGCATCCGCAGGGCTGCGATCGGGCGGGGCTCCGGCAATCGCCGCGCGGTCACGCTCTATCACCATATCTGCTGGCTGGCCAGGCGGACCAAAACGGAGGTCCCAGCAGAATTTCTGGAGATCGCCGAAAAGGCACGCTTCAGCCACCATAAGCTGAGCAGGGAAGAGCTGCAGCCGCTGCAGGACCATGCGGACCAGCTGACCAGACAGCTGCTGGCCGACAAGCGATTCTGGCGGCAGTTCTTATACCGCGTGATCTACGCGCTGGGATGATCGCCGCTTCAGGCGATTTTTCCCCGGCGCAGATCGACCTCCGCGGCAAGCCGTACGCCGGAATGCCGGATCTCATGCCAGATGGTCTGCGTTTTGAACAGAGCCAGCGTCTGCAGCGGCAGGAAGCAGGCCATGAAAACAGGGTAGAGGAGCATCCCGCCAACCAGCTTCCGATCCAGCCGCCGTTCCAGTGCCAGCGCGGCGACAGCCGCGGCCAGACAGCCGGCATAAGCTGTCAGCAAACTGACCGGCAGTCCCTGCATGGACATGCTTCCGGCAAGCAGCGCCTCGAGCGCAAAAAACGGCGTCAGCGCCTGCAGAAAGGGGAAGCTGAGCTGCAGGAGCCCGTCCAGACAGTTGAGGCTTGGCTGCCGCAGAAAATTTGTGAGCAGCTCCGGCAGCGTCAGGCGCGCTACCTGCAGAATACCGCTCATCCAACGTCTGCGCTGCACGAGAGACGCACGCCATGTGACTGGTTCTTCATCGTATGTAACGGCCGTTTCGCAATAGCCGATCCGTGCGCCGCGGCAGAGACAGGCCGCGTACAGCTCGGCGTCCTCCGTCAGCGTGCGGCAGGGGAACCCGTCCAGCGCCTCCAGCAGATCCCGCCGGATCGCAAAACCGGTGCCGATCACGCGGGCCGACAGGCCCACGGCCTCTCTGGCGCGGTTCAGAAAATGATTGGCACTGCAGAAGTAGATCTCATAGCAGGCGCTGATCCCGGCCTGTGTCCGGTTTTTGGCGAGAATGCGGCTCTTGACGATCGCAGTACGGTCCAGCGCGCGGTTCATTTCCGACAAGAACGCAGGATCCGCCTCATTATCCGCGTCAAACACGCAAAAAGCATCATAATTCCGCGCGCTGCGCAGCAGCGCTTTTGCCGCAGTGTGCAGCGCGGCTCCCTTGGAGCGGACGGAGGCAGGCATTTCCAGTACCTGGGCCCCGGCACGGCGCGCGGCCTCCGCGGTGCGGTCGGTGCAGTTGTTCGGAAGCACCCAGATATCAACGAGCTCCGGGGGATAGTGCTGCGCCCGCAGGCTCTCGATCAACCCTGCGATGCAGCTTTCCTCGTTTCTGGCCGCGATCAGGACCGCAAACCGCCGGAGTCTGGCAGCAGGCTCCGGTCTGCGACGACTGCACAGGCCAAACAGCGACACCGCCAGAAAGTACAGGGAAAACACCCTGAGGATCAGAAAAAACACAGTAACTGCCGTGTTCATAGCTTTTTTCTCCTTTGTGATTTCTTGTGCCTCCAGTATATCACGTCCGCCCGCAGCCGGACGGAAACATCCAATGAAGGAAATCTTAAGGTTTGATGAAGCCCAGACCCAACAGAGAAAGCACCTCCAAATCCAGCTACCAGAAAGACCAAAGCCCAGAGGGGAGACCTCCAGCCGCGGATGCTTGTCAGACCGATGCATAAGAGACCCGCATGATGAACGCAACAAAATAAAGATTTTGTTGCGTTTGAAGTGGAGATGTGCTATAATGAAGACAACCGGGCCGCTGGATGGCGGCGAAAGGAGTTTTTGGGATGCAGAGCTATGCTGAGTGCCCGCAGGTGCTGCGGGATTTTCTGTCGTATCATGAATCAATCAAGGGCCAGTCCAGACGTACCGTCGAGGAATATCATCTGGATTTGCGGATGTTCCTTCGCTTCCTGACGCTGATGCGCCGGGAGCTGCCGTACAATACGCCGCTGGATTCCATCGATATCAAATGGATCGACACAGCGGTTTTGAACACCGTTACCTCGTCGGAGATCTTTGATTTCCTGTCCTACCTGACGAACGACCGTCAGAACCGCGAAGGCCCGAATGACGCCGGGATTGCGGCCGCTTCCCGCGCGCGCAAGCTTTCGGCGATCAAAGCGCTCTACAAATATTTGACCGTCAGCACCAAGCAGATCTCAAACAACCCGGTCAAGGACATCGAGTTCCCCAAGATCCGCCGCAGCCTGCCGAAATACCTGACGTTGGAAGAATCTACCGCGCTGCTGAAAGCTGTCGACGGCCCGAACAAAAACCGGGATTTTGCGATCCTGATGCTGTTTCTCAACTGCGGGATCCGGCGCTCGGAGCTGGTCGGGCTGAATTTGACAGACGTCTATGAAGACCGTATCCGTGTCGTCGGCAAGGGCAACAAGGAACGGATCGTCTACATGGGCTCGTCCTGCCGCAGGGCTATCGACCGGTATCTGGAAGAACGGAACAACATCGTCCTCACGGACAACAAGGCACTGTTCGGCTCCCGGGACAAAAACCGCATCAGCGTCTCCGCGGTCCACCGGCTGGTCAAGAAGCACCTGCTGGAATCCGGACTGGACGCGTCGCAGTTTTCCGCGCACAAGCTCCGCCACACAGCGGCAACACTGATGCTGGCCAACGGCGTCGATCTGAAAACGCTGCAGGAAGTTCTGGGACACGAAAACCTGAACACAACGCAGATCTACACCCACATCGAAAACACGGACAAGAAGATCGCCGCAGAGGCCAATCCCCTCTCCAAGCTGAAAATATAAAAATGGACAGCATGCAATGGAATGCATGCTGTCCATTTTTTGTTATTCTAGTTATTCGATATGTACGAAGGTCTTCCCAAGGCTGGTATCAAAGCCGAGCGCCCGATACATTGCCTCGTCACACGGGGCGCAGCATACCGTTAAGCTCGCGATCCCATGTTCCTGGCACCAGCGCTGCGCCGCTTCTGCCAATTTTCGCGCAATGCCCTTGCCCCGGAAGGCAGGTTCGATATAAAAATCCTCATATACGCCCGTGTTTGCGCAGGAGAACGTCGAGTAGTATGCAGCAACGCTGCACATGCCTACGGCGCGATAGCCGCGCTTGGCGATAAAAAACGTGATCCTCCCCTCTTTGACGGCTTGCTGAAGCCGTTTCTGCTGGGAACTTGTAAGCACGTCTTCGCCGATCTCCAGTTTGAAGCCATTTTCCAGCTTCCGCAGCTGCCAGTCATCCGGGTCCTCCAAAACCTCCACGGTAAACGGCACCGGATCTGCAGGCGGCAGGAGCATCAGCGGTTCTCCCCACTCGTCAGCGCCGTTTTCAACAAAACCGACGCGTTTCCAGAACCGGAGGCGGCGTTCATCCCCGCCGTAGTTCAGCTCCGCATAGCGCGCGCCGCGCATCTTTGTCCAGCTTAGAAGTGCATCGGCGCAGGTTCGGCCTGTTCCGCTACCCCGGAACGCCGGGAAAACGCAAAACTCCAAAATGAAGCATTTCCCGTCCTCCGAGGTGAAGATCGCCGGCAGTGCAAAGCCGATGTCCTGCCCGTCCCGATGAAAGAACAGGTAATAGCAGCGGTCCTGCTGCCGGTCGTGCACGCGCTGGATCTGCGCACGGTATTCGGTATCGTCCAGAAAATGTTTGCGATTTTCGTCTTCCGGATCGGGAAAAATATCCCGCATGTGATAGGTGTGAAGCTGCCCCAAAAAGACTGCGATGTCGGCCTCGGTGATCGCTTCACGGATGGTGATCTGGTTTTTCATGTTGTTTCCTCCAAAAAATGATTCGGAGGGTTAGGAAGCGTGAACCCTCCATACACGTTTCATTTTCATAAAAAACCACCCTTTCCGTTTTGTATTTGGATGCAAATTATGATTCTTCCTTATTATAACATAGATCCCCAAAAACGCAATTGATATCGGATATTGCAAAAAACAGACAGTACGCAGCGGAAACTGTGTACTGTCTGTTTGTATGCTTTGAAAATCAACCGCCCAGATAGGCTTTTTTGATGGAGTCGCTTTCCAGAAGCTCTTTGCCGGAGCCGGCGAGGGTGATCTTGCCGGTCTCAAGGACGTAGGCGCGGTTTGCGACCTGCAGCGCCATCTGTGCGTTCTGCTCGACGAGCAGGATCGTGGCGCCGGCCTTGTGCAGCTCGCGGATGATATCGAAGATCTGCTCGACCAGGATCGGAGCCAGGCCCATGGACGGCTCGTCCAGCATCAGCAGCTTCGGCTCGGACATCATTGCGCGGCCCATGGCAAGCATCTGCTGCTCGCCGCCGGAGAGCGTACCGCCGACCTGCTTCCGGCGTTCCTTCAGACGCGGGAACAGCTCGTAAACGTGCTCCAGATTGCCCTCAATGGTGCTGTTGGGGCGGGTATAAGCGCCCATTTCGAGGTTTTCCTCGACGGTCATGTGCGCGAACACACGGCGGCCTTCCGGGCACTGCGCCAGGCCCAGCTGCACGATCTTGTTGGGGGCCATGGTATTGATCGGCGTGCCCATGAAGTCGATCGTGCCGGATTTTGCGCGCAGCAGACCGGAGATCGTATTCAGGACGGTGCTCTTGCCGGCGCCGTTCGCGCCGATCAGCGTAACGACCTCGCCTTCGTTGACCTCAAGGGAAACACCCTTGACGGCGTGGATCGCACCATAGTAGACGTGAATATCATTGACGGAAAGCAGCATGTCTCAGCCCTCCTTCTTTTTGCCGAGGTACGCTTCGATGACGGCCGGGTTGGCCTGGATATCATCGGGCATGCCCTTTGCGATGATCTTACCGAAGTTCAGAACGCAGATACCTTCGCAGATGCCCATGACGAGATTCATGTCATGCTCGATGAGCATGATGGCGATGCCGAAGGTGTCGCGGATCTTGACGATGTTCTCCATGAGCTCGCTGGTCTCGGAGGGGTTCATACCGGCGGCCGGCTCGTCGAGCAGCAGCAGGCACGGATTCGTTGCCAGCGCACGGACGATCTCCAGCCGGCGCTGCGCGCCGTACGGAAGACTGCCGGCCAGATGATCGGCGACGTTTTCCATGTTGAAGATGCTCAGCAGCTCCAGCGCACGCTCTTTGGCGATGCGCTCGCGCTTCCAGTATTCCGGCAGACGCAGGATGGCGGAAGCGGCGGAATATTTCATCTCGTTATTGAGGCCGATGAGCACGTTGTCCAGCACGGTCAGATTCCGGAACAGGCGGATATTCTGGAAGGTACGGGCGATGCCCATGTGGTTGACCTCGATCGTGCTCTTCCCTGCCGTCGAAACGCCGTCGAGCAGGATGGAGCCGCGCGTGGGCTTATAGACATTGGTGAGCAGGTTGAAGATCGTGGTCTTGCCGGCGCCGTTCGGACCGATCAGGCCAGTGATCTCTGTGCGGCCAATGGCGAGGTTAAAATCAGCGACAGCGGTCAGACCGCCGAAATCAATGCCGAGGTGCCGAGTCTCCAGGATGGGAGGCCGACCGATATCACGCTCGGTCAGCAGGTTGGTGTACGGCTGCGGGACGAGCTTCGGCTGCGGGTTGACCCATTTGTTACTCATTTTCTGCCGCCTCCTTCTGCGTTTTTGTGGTGCGTCCGGTCAAACGGTTCAGGAACTTCTCCAGGCTGCGGGACAGCGAGAAGTCGTAGCTGCCAAGCAGACCCTTCGGACGGAAGATCATCATCACGACCAGCGCCAGCGAGTAGACGACCATGCGGTAGTCAGAGAACGAACGCAGCAGTTCCGGCAGGATGGTCAGGACTGTGGCCGAGAGGATCGAGCCGAGCATCGAGCCCATGCCGCCGAGCACGACCATGACGAGGATCTCGATGGACTTCATGAACTTGAAGGTCGACGGATACAAAGAGCCGAGATAGCCCGCGTACAGGCAGCCGGCGATACCGGCCATCATGGCGGACAGGACGAACGCAAACGTCTTGTAGTACGTCGTCTGAACGCCCACGCTCTCCGACGCGATCTCATCTTCGCGGATGGAGAGGATCGCGCGGCCGTGGCGGGATTTCATGACGGTGTGGATGATGTAGCAGCAGACGACCACGCAGATAAAGACCAGCGTGAACGAGGAATACTTCGGGATGCGCTTCAGACCGGCTGCGCCGTAGGTGAAGTCCGTGCCGATGACGGAGTCGATATTCGTCAGGATGACGCGGATGATCTCACCGAAGCCCAGGGTGATGATGGCCAGATAGTCGCCGCGCAGACGCAGCGCCGGGATGCCGATGATGACGCCGAAGATCCCGGCCACGATCGCGCTGATGAGCAGTGCCAGCAGGATGTACGGGATCGCAGCGCCCGTGTTGCCGGACTTGAGCAGCTCCTGCACCGGCATGGCCTTCATGAAGATGCCGCCGGCGTAAGCGCCGACCGCCATGAAGCCCGCATGGCCCAGCGGGAGCTGGCCAAGGTAGCCGGTCGCGACGTTCAGAGAGGTCGCAAGGATGATGTTGATGCCGACGGTGATGAGAATGCCGCTCCAGTAGTTGGTGATGACGCCGCTCTGGATCAGCGAATTGAGGACGAACCAGACCGCGACGATGAGGATCAGGTTGATCACATAGCGCAGCGGCATGGGAATGCGGATGGCAGATCGATTCTTTTTCATAGTCCGACTCCCCTCCCTTACACTTTTTCCGTCTGCGGACGGCCGAGAATGCCGGTCGGCTTGACGAGCAGCACGACGATCAGGATGGCGAACACAACGCCGTCTTTCCACACGGACAGGCCGACCGCGGAGACCAGCGCCTCGAGAAGACCGATGGCGAAGCCGCCGATCATCGCGCCGGGGATCGAGCCGATGCCGCCGAGAACGGCTGCGACGAACGCCTTCAGGCCGAGCATCGAGCCCATGGTGGGCGATGCCTGCTGGTAGGCGCACAGATACAGGACGGAGCCGATGCCGGCCAGCGCAGAGCCGATGGCAAAGGTAAAGGAGATCGTCCGGTTCAGGCTGATGCCCATGAGCTGGGCTGCACCCATATCCTCAGAGACCGCGCGCATGGCCTTGCCGAGCTTGGTCTTCTGGACGATGAGCGTCAGGGCCGCCATGGCAACGATCGTCACAAGGATAGTCAGCAGTGCGGCGTTGCTGATGGTGACCGAGCCGAGCGAGATATTGCCCGGGACAATGGGGTCCATACTCTTCGTATCGGAGCCGAAGAGCAGCTGCGCGCCGTTTTCCAGCAGAAAGGAGATACCGATGGCGGTGATCAGCAGGCTCAGACGCGGCGCTTTGCGCAGCGGCGTATAGGCGACCTTTTCGATCACGACACCAAGCAGCGTGCTGGTAATGACGGCGATGACAACAGATACGATGGGGTGCATGTGGAACGTCGTCATAGCGTAGAAGGCGGCATAGGCGCCGACCATGATGATATCGCCGTGTGCGAAGTTCAGAAGCAGGATAATACCGTAGACCATGCTGTAGCCAAGGGCCACCAGCGCGTAAATCGAGCCTGTCTGCAGGCCGTTGAACAGCTGCGAGAGCAGCAACGACAGGTTCATGTTGATACCTCACTTTCCCTTCTCTTTGCGGACATCCGATGGCCGACGCCAAGCCGAGTTGGAATCGTCCATCCGATGTCCGCCGGGGGCAGGTACGGAAGATCTCCGTACCTGCCCGGCTTTTGCGTCGGCCCCTTCGTCAGGGGCCGACAAATTATAACTATAATATACTGGTTTCCCGAATTTTTCAAGCCGTATCAGGGAAATTAGAACATTTCCTGATAGACCTCGTTACCGCCGGTCAGCTCGATAATGGCAACGGGCTTGATGGGGTTGTTGAACTCGTCAAACGCGTAGGAGCCGGTGATGCCCTCGGTGCCGTCCATGGTCTTGATGGCGTCGATGACAGCCTGCTTGTACTCGTCAGTGCCGGCGGTCAGGCCCTGTGCTTCGGCAGCCTTCAGACCTTCGCAGAGCAGCATGGCGGCGTCATAGGCCAGAGGCGCAAACATGTTGGGGATCTCGTCGACGTTGTAAGCAGCCTTGTAGTCCTCTTCGAACTGCTTGACGGAGTCGGTGCCGGGCGCGTAGCCGGAGCAGTAGACGGAGCCTTCGAGGTCGTCAGCGGAAGCGTAGTTCTTGACGGAGCCAAAGCCGTCGCCGCCCATAAAGGTCGCGGTGCAGCCGGCAGCGCGGGCAGCCGTGATGGCCAGGCCAGCCTCAGCGTAGTAGATCGGAGCAAAGACAACGTCGGGAGCAGCAGCAGCGATGTTGGTCATCTGGGCCTTGAAGTCCTTGTCGCCCTCGGCGAAAGCTTCGGTGTCGACGATCTCCAGACCAATGGCCTTCGCCTCTTCAGCGAATGCGTTCATCAGGCCTTCGGAGTAGTCGCTGCCGGTCTGGTAGAAGATCGCGGCGGTCTTGGCGCTCAGCTTTTCAACAGCGTAATCGGCCATCTTCTTGCCCTGATAGGGGTCGATGAAGCAGGCGCGGAAGACGTTCTGACGGATCTCGCTGTCGGGATCATCCGGGTCGATCATGGTGACGCCGGAAGCCGTTGCAGAGGCGGTGACCTGCGGCATGTTGTCTTCGTAGGTCGCGTCAGCCAGAGCGATGGTCGGGCCGGTCAGCGTTGCGCCGAAGACGGCGGTGATGCCGTTGTCGCAGGCAAGGTTGTAAGCGTTGACAGCCTCAACGCCGTCGCCCTTGTCGTCGTACTCCAGGACCTTGACCTGCTTGCCGTTGATGCCGCCGTTGGCGTTCAGCTGGTTGATGTAGAGCATTGCGCCGTCACGGACGGGCTGGCCGTACTGGGCGTAGTCGCCGGTGGTGTTGCTGATGAGGGCGATAACGATCTCGCCGCCGTCAGAAGAAGCTTCGCTGGAATCGGAAGCAGCGGTGTCAGTGGACGCCGTGTCGGTGGATGCGGTCGAATCCGTGGTAGCCGACTTGGAGGAGCAGGCTGCGAGACAGCCGAGCAGCATGACGACTGCCAGCACGAGGCTTACGAGTTTCATTGCTTTTTTCATTTTCATTTACCTCACTTTGTTTTTACTGTATGCAATTCAAAAAAGCGGCTCTGCAAAAAGCAGAACCGCTTCGAATGCCTGATTCATCCGGCCGCTCAGGCCGCTTCAGGGGTATCCGTCTCGCTGTTGCTTTTTGCGCTTTTGCTGTTGTGCATCATAATAATTACAAGGCCCCACGCCAGTACCAGACGTACCAGCAGGCCGCGAAGGCCCAGAATGCAAAGGCAAATGGATACAAGAATAATAATGAAAAAGGACACTGCCAGAATAGCAGTGTCCTTGCAGAATGCGGCAGAATCAGCCGTGCATGCAGAAGCTGCACAGCAGGTAGCCGGTGCGCAGCTGGACGCATCGGAACAAGCGGTATTCTGCTTTGCTGTGAACTGCATCATCATGCGCACCTCCTTGAAATGATGGGCTCATTATACTCTGCCGCTTTAATACTGTCAAGTAGTGAAATATGAAAAAACGGGTGAATTTCGCCGAATGTTTTGTGAAACTTCTACAAGTACAAACACACGTTCCTGACAAGTGCCCGCGTTGGAGAAACAGATGTGTGTCAAATGCCGCTTTTTGCCTGAATTTTGGCCCTCAGGCTTGCATTTCCTGTCGTTCTTTGGTATCGTATAGGCATTGCTGACGGGATTCCGTCAAAAAGGTGTGTGATTTGAAATGGAAAAGAAAAAACGTCGCTGGGGCGACCGGAAAGATGGTGTGCTGCTCCGTGATCTCGACGGGATGCACTTCATTACGCCGCTGATCTACCCGAACCGCTGCGACAATGAGGCCTACATCCGCGAGACGATCGACCTCACCAATATGAACGCGTATCTCAAGAAAAAGAATGAAACAGAAACGGAATTCCCCTATACGATGTTCCATCTGATCGTGGCCGCGCTCGTCAAGACGATCACGCTGCGGCCGAAGATGAACCGCTTTATCGCCAACAAGAACTTCTACCAGCGCAACGAGGTCTCGATGTCCTTCGTCGTCAAGAAGCAGTTTGCCGATGAGGCCGCCGAGGCGCTCGCGGTCATCCACGCGAAGGGCGACTCCGACGTCGATTCCATCCACGAGGATCTTCGCCATCAGATCCTGGACTGCAAGGACGTACATAAGGTCGACTCGTCGACAGACAGCATGGACTTTTTCAACCACATGCCGCGCTGGCTCGGCAAGTTCCTGGTCTGGATCCTGACGCGGCTGGATATCCACGGCTGGATCCCGGCGAGCATCATTGAGACCGACCCGTACTATGCGACCTGCGTCATCTCGAACCTTGGCTCCATCAAGCTCAACTGCGGCTATCATCACTTGACCAACTGGGGTACCTGCTCGGTGTTCTGCATCATCGGCGAAAAGTCGAAGCGCCCGGTCTATCATGAGGACGGCACGATCGAAATGCGCGAGATGCTGGATCTGGGTCTTACGATCGACGAGCGCCTGGCGGACGGCTATTACTACTCCAAGACCATCCGGCTGCTCAAGACGCTGCTGGAAAACCCGGAGCTGCTGGAGACGCCGGCCAACCAGGAAGTCGCCTACTAAGCAGGATCAAATGGACGCGTAAGCGGGGATCTCCATGCAGGAGGGACAATGCTTACCTATCATAAAACGACCGAAGAAGAAAAATACCGCATCACGGCGTGGAAGTATGACGGCGACTATGCCGTCTATAACAGCACGCCCTATGCGCAGCAGAAGCAGACCGGCTTCGGCTTTGCCAACCCGAAGAATCACTTTTATTCCTTCTATGACGGGACGGACCTTGTCGGGTTCATCAATCTCTATGAGGAGCCAACGGAGGTCTTCTTTGGCATCGGCGCTGCGCCGGAGCACTGCGACAAGGGCTACGGGCAGCAGATGACGCGGATCGCGTGCAGCATCTGCCGGAGTCTGTTTCCGGGAAAGCCCATGTATCTTGAAGTCCGCACGTGGAACCGCCGGGCAGTCCGGTGCTACAAAAAAGCCGGCTTCCGCATCGCAGGCGAACCGATCCGCCAGACGACCTCTGCCGGTGATGGGATCTTCTATCATATGGTCAAAGACGCCTGACGAGGCGAATCTACAAAATACGCCCCGGAACCTTACGGTTCCGGGGCTTTTCTCATTCTGTTTTCTGTGCGTCCGCGATCTTCTGCTTCGTATCGTCGTGGATGGCCTCGCGCAGACTCCGCAGATACGGGCTGAAGGCCACGATGTCGTCGGCGTAGGTCAGGTTGAGATCATACTCGTGCGGCTCCCAGGTGGAAATGTCGGCCTCATTGTGCTGGATGACGGCCTCCAGCTTGTCCAAGGACTTATAGAGCCTCGCCTCCCCGGTCTGCAGGGCGTTCATCTCGGCATACAGCGCCGCAAGCTCGCGGCAATACGGCTCCGGCAGCGACGCGACCCAGTCGGCCAGCACCCGGTCTTCCTTCTGCTCGTCTTCCGCCGTCTTCAAAAACGTCGGGATATCACCGGTGAAGCACTCGCCAAGATCGTGGATCAGGCACATCCGGATGACCTTGTTGATATCCAGCTCCGGGAATTCGTCCTGCATGAAAAGCGCCATCAGCGCGATGCGCCAGCTGTGCTCGGCGACGCTCTCGCGCCGGCCCTTCGACGTGTCGCAGTGGCGCAGCTCGTCCTTGAGCCGCTCGGCGATATGTAAGGTCTCCAATAGCTTATGGACTTCCATCTGTGTTCCTCCTATGCCAGTGCGAGCTCGATGGCTTCGCGGATATTGCGCACGCGCAGCAGCTCCACGCCGTCCGGCGCGGTGAGATTGGCCGTGCCGTGGCGTGGAATGATGCAGGTCTTGAAGCCCGTGCGGGCTGCCTCGGTCAGGCGCTGCTGCAGGCCGGTCACGGCACGGATCTCTCCGGTCAGGCCGACCTCGCCGATGGCTGCTGTCGACGGATCGATGGGCTTGTCACGGAAGCTCGAGGCCGCGGCCAGCACCAGTGCCAGGTCCGCCGCGGGCTCGTCCAGCTGCAGACCGCCGATGACGTTCACATAGGCATCCGACATGCCGATATTCACGCCGCCGCGCTTTTCGAGCACGGCCAGCATGAGGTTCGCACGGTTGAAGTCAAAGCCGTCCGCCGTGCGGCGGGGCACATTGAAGTTCGTCCGGGTGACGAGCGCCTGAATTTCCGCGAGGACCGGGCGCGTGCCCTCCATCACGCAGGCGACGCAGGTGCCGGGCGCGCCGAGCGGCCGACCGGCCAGCAGCATCTCCGAGGGGTTCGGGACCTCAACGAGTCCCCTGCCCTCCATCTCAAAGACGCCGATCTCGTTTGTCGAGCCAAAGCGGTTTTTGGCCGCCCGCAGAATGCGGTAGCTGCTTGCATGCTCACCTTCGAAGAACAGCTCACAGTCGACCATGTGCTCGAGCACCTTCGGCCCGGCGATCGCGCCCTCTTTGTTGACGTGACCGACGACAAAGACCGTCACGCCGCTGCTCTTTGCCAGCTGCATGAGCGCCATGGTGCAGTCCTTGACCTGCGAAATGCTGCCGGGGGCAGAGGTATTTTCCGGGGTATAGAGCGTCTGGATGGAGTCAGCAATGAGAATGTCCGGCTGGACTTCATCCACCGCGCTCAGGATCTCGGTCAGATCGGTTTCCGAGAGGATGTACAGCTCGTCCGACGCGACCTGCAGACGGTCGGCGCGCAGCTTGATCTGCTTTTCCGATTCCTCACCGGAGACATAGAGGATCCGCAGCGTTTTTCCCAGGTACGCGCAGATCTGCAGCAGCAGCGTCGATTTGCCGATGCCAGGTGCGCCGCCGACCAAAATCAGCGACCCGCGGACCCCGCCGCCGCCCAATACCCGGTCAAGCTCGTGCATGCCGGTGGAAAAGCGGATCTCCTGCTCCCCTGTCACCTCTTTGAGCTTTTTCGGCGCGGAGCGGGAAAGACCCGACCGGCCTGCCGCCTTGGCGGCAGGCGTCTTTTTATCCTCAAATTCAATGATCGAGTTCCAGGCCCCGCACGCGGGGCACTGGCCCTGCCAGCGCGGCGTCTCATTGCCGCACTGCTTGCAGATAAAGACGGTTTTAGATTTCATTCGGATGCTCCTCTGAAAGCCAGACCGAGAGCGTTCCCGCAATCACGGCGGCCAGCTTTTTCTGATATTCCGGCTGCAGCAGCCGCTGTTCTTCATCGTAGTTGGACAAAAATCCGCACTCGACCAGCACACCCGTGCAGTCGATATGCTCCATCAGGTACACGCCGTCGGATTTTTTGCACTGCCGGTGATTGTCCGGCTCCAGCCCGAGGGCGAGATTGCTCTGCAGCTGCTCCGCGAGCTGTTGGCTGCCGGGTGTTTTTGCGTAGAAGACCTGCGCGCCATGGTATTTGCCCTCGGTAAAAAAGTTCTGATGGATGCTGAGCAGCAGCGGCTGCTCGGTCTGGTTGACTGTGCTCGCACGGTTTTTGATGTCCGAGACCTTTTTCTCGGCGATCGTGCGGCAGCCGTCGGAATAGACGGCGGTGTCCGTCTCCCGGATCATCGAGACCTGCACGCCGCAAAGCCGCAGCAGATCGCGCACCCGCAGCGAGATCTCCAGATTCAGCGCCGCCTCTGACGTGCCACTGACGCCGGTCGCGCCGCCATCCTCCCCGCCGTGTCCGGCGTCGAGCACGACGGTCATACCCGAACCAAGGAGCGCGGCCGTCTGCTCGCTCTGATAGAACACGACGGCGAACACGCAGAAATACAGCACCGTCGCAAACAGCATCACCGGCAGAACGATTTGTACGCATTTTTTCATTTCATCACCCCATATCAGCGTATGAGGCTCAGGAAAAGTATAGCATGGTTTTTTCCGTTTGAAAAGGGCGGTTTATTCCGCCGGAAAGAAAACCTCCGCTTCCGGCCAGAGCTGCGCCGCGGCCGTATTGACCCATCGCCGTTCTTCTGGCGTAAATGGCCGGAATGCGGTGATCTGCAACCGTTTTCCGCTGCGTTTCCACCGGCCCGCGACCGTGCCCCGCAGCAGGACCGGCGGCATAACGATGCCGGACAGGCTGAAAATGCCGCGCAGATATTCCGGCGGAAGAAAAATGCTCTGCTTTTTCTCATACCCCAGCATCAGCGGGTCAAAGCCCGCCAGCAGCAGGCAGTCCGGGAGCGCATCTCCCGCTTCCCTGCCGTCGTCCAGCGAATAAAGCGTTTGCCCGTCAAAGCTGTCGGCGCTGACCGGCAGCTGCATGAGAAGTGCCCGGAGCCTCGCCTGCGGGAGGGCAAAAAAGTAGGCGGCGTCCCGGAGCGAGACCGGGCCGAAGCTTGCCAGATACCGCCGCAGCTGCTCCTGCAGTGCGTCTTCCCTGGCCATCGGCACGAATGGTGGGCAGAGCCGGAAGGCTTTTTCCTCGCTGGCCGTGCCGCAGAGGAAGCCTCGCTCGCACAGCTCCCGGATCCCGCCGCCCCAGGGGTGGAACATCGATGCTTCCTCCGCCTCCGTCATCCCGGCAGCGCGGCAGCGGACCTTGAGCGCCTCGCGCGTCATCGGTCCCTGTGTGAGCGTGTCTACGATCAGATCCGAGAAATACGCCTGCCGCTGCGGCGTCAGCGCCCAGTCCGGGCGCTGGTTCCAGAAGGACGGGACCGTCCAGTCCCGGCTGTGATACCGGCAGCCGTCGTGCAGAAAAAGTGGAAGATCCGCTTCCGCAAACAGGTGCATTGTCCCGCGGAACGTCCAGCTCTTTACCAGTCCGTCCGCGGCATAACCCGCGTCAGGATCCGCGCTTCGCAGGCGCATGGCGTGCATCGCGTTGGAAAGAAACTGTGCCTGAAAGCCGTCCATCGCGCGCACGACGTGCAGGCGGGAATCGGGTGCAAGCAGATATTGTGCGGATAGCCGCCGAAGCTTCAGAGTTTCCTGATCCATGTCGTCTCCTTGCGCCGTTCTTGTAAAAACCGCCCGGCGCGAGTCGCCGGGCGGTTAACATAAAATTATTTTGCAAATGCCTTGTGGAAGACCTTCTTGCCCTTGCGGATGACGGCACCGTCGCCGGTGAAGGTGGTCTTTTCGAACATGGTGGCGAAGTCGGTGACCTTTTCGTCGTTCACGCTGATACCGCCCTGCTGGACGAGTCGGCGGCCTTCACCCTTGGACGCAGCCAGACCGCACTTCACGAGCAGCGTCAGCGTGTCGATTTTGTCATCAGTGAAGTCTTCGGCTGTCAGCTCGGTGGACGGCATATGCTCGCTGTTGCCGCTGCCGCCGAAGAGCGCCTTGGCGCCCGCCTCGGCCTTTCTGGCTTCCTCTTCGCCGTGGACGAGCTTGGTGAGCTCGAAAGCGAGGATCTCCTTGGCCTGGTTGAGCTGGCTGCCCTCCCACTTGTCCATCTCGTCGATCTGCTCGAGCGGAAGGAAGGTCAGCATGCGGATGCACTTGAGGACGTCCGCGTCGCCGACGTTGCGCCAGTACTGATAGAAGTCGAAGGGGCTGGTCTTGTTCGGGTCGAGCCAGACGGCGTTGCCCGCGGTCTTACCCATCTTTTTGCCCTGCGAGTCGGTCAGGAGCGTGATGGTCATGGCATGCGCGTCCTTTCCAAGCTTGCGGCGGATGAGCTCCGTGCCGCCGAGCATGTTCGACCACTGGTCGTCGCCGCCGAACTGCATGTTGCAGCCGTAGTGCTGGAACAGATGATAGAAGTCGTAGGACTGCATGATCATGTAGTTGAACTCCAGGAAGGACAGGCCCTTTTCCATGCGCTGCTTGTAGCACTCAGCACGGAGCATGTTATTGACAGAGAAGCAGGCGCCGACCTCCCGCAGGAGTTCGATATAATTGAGGTTCAGCAACCAGTCGGCATTGTTGACCATGATGGCTTTACCTTCGCCGAAATCAATGAATCGCTCCATCTGACGCTTGAAGCACTCGGCATTGTGGTCGATGTCCTCCTTCGTCAGCATTTTGCGCATGTCGGTGCGGCCGGACGGGTCGCCGATCATGGTCGTGCCGCCGCCGATGAGCGCGACGGGCTGGTTGCCCGCCATCTGCAGGCGCTTCATAAGTGTCAGCGCCATAAAATGGCCGGCGGTCAGGGAATCTGCCGTGCAGTCGAAGCCGATATAGAACTTGGCCTTGCCCGCGTTGACCATTTCGCGGATCTCCGACTCATTCGTGACCTGCTTGACAAGCCCTCTGGCCTGCAGTTCTTCATAAATACCCATTGTGATTTCTCCTTCTATGTTTGAAAATTTTTTATAATTCCATCAACCGTCTGCCGCAGTGGGGACAGATGGCATCGTCCATGTCGTGCATGTCGCCGCAGTAGGGGCAGGCGATCTGCTCGATGCCGCTCGTCTCCGGCTCCTCCGGGTCGCCCAGCAGATAGAATTCGAGCTTTTTGCAGCGCTCACAGCATTCGACGTCCACGTCCAGCGCACCGGACATGATCTGACTCAGATTGCCGAAGAGCATGCTGAATCTTCCCTTCTGCAGCTCCATATTGCCGAGGCTCTGCATCTTGCCGCCGCAGGCGGAGCAGGTTTTCTGGCGCATAAAAGGCTCCCTTCTGTCAGAAACGCCCTCTGCTCTTTGCGAGCAGAGGGCGAATATTCGCGGTACCACCTCTGGTTCGCCGGTCCCTTGCGGAAACGGCCTTACGGAGCGCCAATACGCCCCTGCGCGATAACGGGCGCACCCGACACACCCCTACTGCGCAGCATCCTGCGTTTCAGAGGGCAGCTCCGGGATGTATTCGCCTGACGCCGTCTGCTTTCTTGCACCGACCGAAAGCTCTCTGGAGACGGGACCTGTCAGGGTACTTCTTCCCTTCGTCACTGTAACTGTATTACAGATGCAGTATAGCGGATTTGTTCCGATTTGTCAATCAATATTCGCCAAACAGTGCGACAAGCTTACCGTCTTTGACCTCGTAGAGCGCAGCGTGCAGATCCGCAATGCCCATGCAGTACGAGCCTGCAACATATAGCGTTCCGTATTCCACATAGATATCGGTCAGATTCTGCGTTGGGCTGCTCTCGTCGCGCTCGGCAAGGATGGTGCGCACGGCATTCTGTCCCGGGTTTTCCAGCTCCATCACTCTCGAGGCGCAGGGGAAATATGCGGCCGCGTAAGAATATGCCGGTATCTGCTTGGTATCGTCCCAGCTCAGATAATAGAGCGTATTGTCTCCGTACCAGCAGAAATCCAGCACAGGCTCGGCCACGATCTGCTCGAGCGTATTGCCGCTGCGCTTGTAGAGACCGGCCCGGCCCCAGACATATATGCCGTCGGAGCCGCTCAGCAGACGGTCGAACGCGACATAGCCGTTGACTCCCTGCGCTGCTTTCCAAAGGCCGACCGTCTGAACCAGCTTGCCGGTAAGCGGCTCATACAGCGCAAGGCCGACAGAGCCGGAGGCCGGGTACTGCATCAGCCAATAATCGCCGACCGTGCAGACGTATTCACAGCCCTTTTCCCGCAGCGCCAGCTGCGCCTTAAGCCGGGCAAGGATGGCCGCGGCCTCCGCACGTGTAACGCCTTTGCCAGGCTTGAAACTTCCATCCGGATAGCCGGTCAGAAGCCCCTGATTGGCACTGATGAGCACGCTGTTTCCATACTCCGCAGCATCAGGAAACAGCGGCTGCCACTCCGGGGACTCCATGCGCTGCTCCTTCCAGTTGATAGTGTGCTGAATCGCGGCGTCTGCGCGTTCATGCACGCCGCCCCAGCCGGAGCAGAACCGGTCGAGAAGCGCAGCGATCTCGCCGCGCGGCATGGCATTCACCCGTCCGCCGTTGATCCCGTCCAGAAGATCATGCGCGATGCAGACCGAATAGGCAGCCTTCCACCAGTCGTCGCTCTCCGCCTGCTTCCACTCTTCCGGGAACGCGATGCGGGCAAAAAGCGTGAGGAATTCCGCGCGCGTGACCGTATTTTCCGGCTTGTATGTACCGTCCGGGTACCCGGTGATTTCTGCATCAAGATAATTGATCTGCTTATACGCCCAATGCGCGTCAGATACATCGGTGTACTCCGCCGCGCTGACCGCCGTGCAGAGCAGCAGCGACGCAAGGATCAGAAACAGGATATTACGTGCTTTCATGTGAGGCTCCCTTCTTTGTCTGTTCCGCCAGGCGCAGCAGCTCCGCCGCGCCGGCCAGCGTCGTTTCGGTGATCATGCTGCCGCCAATGAGGCGGGCCAGCTCCTGCCTGCGCCCGGCTGCGTCCAGCCGCAGGACGCTTGTGTACGTCCGTTCATTTTCCACGCGTTTTTCGACCGTGAATTCCGTGTCGGCCATGGCGGCGATCTGCGGCAGATGCGTCACGCACAGGACCTGACGGCCCTTTGCGACCGTCCAGAGCTTATACGCGACCTTCTGCGCGGCGCGGCCGCTGACGCCCGCGTCGACCTCGTCAAAGATCATGGTCCCGACGGAATCCTCGGCCGCCAGCACGTTTTTCATTGCCAGCATGATGCGCGCCAGCTCGCCGCCGGAGGCGACCTTCGACAGCGGCCGCAGCGCCTCGCCGACGTTGGCGGACATCAGGAAGCGGACGGCGTCCAGGCCGTTTTCCTGCGGCGTCTGCTCCGAAAACTCGCAGACGAAGCGGATCTTCGGCATATCGAGCTGCATGAGCTCGGAGGAGATCTCACGCTGCAGGCGCTGCGCGGCCGCTTTGCGGGCTTCGGTCAGTGCCGTGCCCTGCTCCAGCAGCGTTTTCTGCAGGCCGGAGAGCTTTTTCTGCAGCTGCTCGATGCGGTCGGTGGCGAATTCCACCTCGTCGAGCTGCCGTTTCGCTTTTTCCAGAAATGCCAGAACATCCTCCACGCTGCCGCCGTATTTGCGCTTGAGCTTATGGAGCGTATCGAGCCGCTCTTCGATCTGTTCGAGCTCGTCCGCGGAGTAGGTCAGATCGTCTTTTTTGTCGCGCAGCTCGTCGGCGATGTCCTGCGCGGTGTACATGAGGTCGTTGAGCTTGCCGCTGAGCGCGCGCATCTCATCGGACACGCGGCTGACCTTTTCCAGCGCGTGCGCGGCGTTGGCAATCATGGCGGACGCACCGTCAGAGGATTCGTCGCCGTAGAGCGCGGCCACGGCCGATTCGATCGCGTCGGTCAGCTTTTCTGCGTTCTGCAGGACCTTCCGGCGTTCGAGCAGCTCCTCTTCCTCGCCGGGCTGCAGCTCTGCGCGCTCGATCTCGTCAATCTGGAATTTCAGCGTCTCGACCAGCCGCAGCTTTTCCGACTCGTCCATCGACAGCCGACGGATCTCCTGCCGGACGGCGCTGACCTTGTCATAGGCCTGCCGGTAGCTTTCCAGCAGCGCCTCGTCGTGCGCAAACAGATCCAGATACCCGATATGCGTCGCCTCGTCAAACAGCTGCTGGGAGTCGTTCTGCCCGTGGATCTGGATGAGCTGGACGCCGAGCCTGCGGAGCGTGGAGACCGTGACGGGCTTGCCGCCCACGCGGCAGCTGTTCTTCCCGTCGGCGAAGATCTCGCGGGAGATGCCGAGCTCCGGCTCGTACGGGACCTGATTCTCCGCGAACCACGGCAGCTCCGGCACGCCAGTAAAGATGGCGCTGACAAACGCTTTCTGCGCGCCGGTGCGGATCATCTCGCGGGAGGCCCGTTCACCCAAAATGGCAGAGATCGCGTCAATGACGATCGACTTGCCCGCGCCGGTCTCGCCGGTGAGGACATTGAAGCCGCTGTCAAAAGAGATCTCTGCCTGTTCAATGACGGCAATATTTTCGATGTGCAGGGTAGAAAGCATCGGTTTCCCTCCTGTTCTGTCCGGGCAGCGGCGTCAGTGGACGATCTGCTCCCGGATCTCCGCGCAGAGGCTGGCTGCCGACTGCGTGTCCTTCAAAACGACAAAGCAGGTGTCGTCGCCGGCGAGCGTGCCGAGCATCTCCGGGATGTTCAGCTTGTCGATCGCGGCGGCCGCGCCGTTGGCAAGACCCGGCATGGTCTTGATGACGATCATGTTCTGGGCGTAATCCACGCTGGTGATGCACTGCCGGAAGATGAGATTCAGCTTGGCCGAGAACGTATGCTCCACGGGCTTCGGCGTGGTGGAATAGCGGTAGACACCGTCCGGTCCGAGCTCCTTGATGATGCGCAGCTGCTTGATATCGCGGGAGATCGTCGCCTGCGTAGTCCGGAATCCCGCGTCGTTCAGCTCCGCGAGCAGCTGCTCCTGCGTCTGCACGCTGTGGTCATGGATGAGCTCCAGAATTTTTTCCTGGCGTTTTGATTTCATAGGGGCTTACCTCATTTTTTCAATGAATTTCTTGTTCAGGATCTCAAAAAAGCTGATATCCTTCAGCCGGACCAGCCGGGTGACCTTCTGCGAGCTTTTTACCACGATCTCGTCGCCGACGTTCAGACGGAAGGCCCGTCCGCCGTCGACGGAGAGGAAGGCGTTGTGCCGCCCGACCTTGCCGACCCGGACTGCGATCACACGGTCCGGTGCGACGACGATGCTCTTGGCCAGCATGGCGTGCGCGCAGATGGGCGTGATCAGGAAGTTCTTCGCAGACGGCTCGACGATCGGCCCGCCGGCGGACATGGAATAAGCCGTCGACCCGGTCGGCGTACAGAGGATCACGCCGTCGCCGGAGAAGCTGGTGGCCTCCACCCCATCGCAGGTGATGGAGAGCTGCACCACGCGGGCGATGGCGCCCTTGGTGATGACCGCGTCGTTGAGCGCCGTCTCATGGAACAGAGTCTGCTTGCCGCTGACCACGCTGACGTCCAGCATCGTCCGCGGCTCCACGGTGTAATCCCCCTGCGGGATCTTGCGCAGCAGCTCCATTTCCGAAGCCTCGAGCTCGGCGATGAAGCCCATCGTGCCGATATTGACGCCGAGGATGGGGAGGCCATGCTCGGTGGCGATCTTCGAGGAATGCAGGATCGTCCCGTCGCCGCCGAAGCAGATGAGCATATCCGCGGTCCGGATCTCCTTCTGGATCTCGCGGAAGCGGAGGTCCGACGGGATCTCAAAGCTCCGGTCCACATCGAACGGCAGGCAGAGCGAGACCTCGGCGCCCGCCTCCTTCAGGATCTGGCAGGCCTGCCGGGCGTGTTTGAATTGTTTGTCCCGATAGGGATTCGGCGAAACGACGATCTTCATGGTGCGGTTACCCCTTCAGTGTCTCATGCGCCTGCGCGACGAGCGCGGCGACGTCCGGGATCTGTGCTTGTCCCGGCTGCATGGAAAGATGCGCGAGGAATTCGATATTGCCCTCCGGGCCCTTGACCGGAGAAAACGTCAGGTTCCGGACGGTAAAATGCAGGGAATCGGCCAGCGCGAGGAAGCTTTGCAGCACATCCGCGTGGACGGCCGGGTCGCGCACAACGCCCTTCTTCCCGACGTTCTCTTTTCCGGCCTCAAACTGCGGCTTGATGAGGCACAGCACCTGGCCGGTGGGCTTGAGCAGCTTCTGGATGGCCGGAAGGACGATCTTCAGCGAGATGAACGACACGTCCACCACCGACAGATCCAGCGGCTCACCGAGATCCTCCGGCGTGACATAGCGGATGTTGGTCCGCTCCATCACGACGATGCGGGGGTCGGAGCGGATCTTCCACGCCAGCTGGCCGTAGCCGACGTCGATGGCGAAGACCTTGCTGGCCCCCTGCTGCAGCAGGCAGTCGGTAAAGCCGCCGGTCGATGCGCCGGAGTCGCTGCAGACAAAGCCGGTCGGGTCGACGCCGAAATCGCGCAGCGCCTTTTCCAGCTTCAGTCCGCCGCGGCTGACGTACGGACAGGCGCTGCCGCGGACCTCGATCACCGGATCCTCGTCGATATTGACCTCGAGCCCGGCCTTGTCAGCCTTCTGCTCGTTTACATAAACCTCGCCAGCCATGATCATGGCCTGCGCCTTGCTTCTCGATTCCGCCAGATTGCGCGCGACCAGCAGCACATCCAGCCGTTCCTTATGCTTCATCGGGAAAGCTCCTCCTGCATCATCGTTGTGATGGAATCCGCGTCGAGTCCGGCTGCGGCAAGCAGCGCCGCCGGCGCACCGTGCGGGACGAATCTCCGGCCGAGATTGCGCTTGCGGCACACCGCCGGGATCCCGGCCTCGATCAGGTGCGCAAAGATCTCGTCCGCCAGACATTCGCGGTCAGACGTCTCTTCCAATACGAATACGCGCCGGGTCTTCCGGGCCGAGGCTTCGATCGAGGCCCAGTCGACCGGGGAAATGGTCCGCAGCTTGAGGATCTCCGGCCGATAGCCCGCGGCCTGCAGCGTATCAGCGGCGGCGAGCACAGCGTTGATCATCGTGCCGTAGCAGATGACGGTGCAGCTGTAGCCCTCGCGCAGAAGCGTGCCGGCAGCCGCAGCCGTATAGCTCCCCTCCCCGCCGCGCGGGTAGCGGATGGCCGCCGGACCGGTACAGGCGTAAAGCGCCGCGTGCAGATCCTCGCGCAGCTCTGCGAAGCTGGCCGGGCTGAAGATCTTCAGCCCAGGCACCTGCCGCAGATAGCCGACGTCAAACATGCCCTGGTGGGTCTCGCCGTCTTCGCCGACGATCCCGCAGCGGTCGACCGCCAGCACGACGTGCAGCTGCTGCAAGGCGACATCGTGCAGCAGCATATCATACGCACGCTGCAAAAACGTGGAATATAGCGCGGCGACCGGCTTCATCCCCTGCTTGGCAAGGCCAGCGGCCATGCAGACCGCATGCCCCTCGGCGATGCCGACGTCAAAAAAGCGTGCGGAGAAATCGGAAGCAAACGGGTCGAGCCCCGTGCCGTGCTGCATGGCAGCCGTGATGGCGCAGACCGTCTGGTCGCTGGCCGCCATCCGGCAGAGCTCCTGCCCGAAGATATCGGAAAATGTCGGCGCGGCAGAGACGGCAGGCATCCCGGTATCGGGGTCGAAGCGGCCGATGCCGTGGAAATCCTGCGGCGTCTTTTCTGCGGGCTCGTAGCCCTTGCCCTTCCGGGTGATCAGGTGAATCAGGACCGGCTCGCGCAGCGCAGCCGCCGTGCGCAGAAGTGTCTCGATTTTGGAAACATCGTGGCCGTCGACCGGCCCGAGATAGGTAAAGCCCAGGTTTTCAAACAGCGTCGTACCGAGCAGGCTCCGGCGCATCCGTTCTTTGATCTTGTGCGTCAGCGCATAGAGCTTCTGGCCGAAGCCGCTCTTCGCGGTCAGCGTCCGGTAGCGGAGCTTGAAGTCGAGATACCGCGGCCGCAGCCGCGCCTGGGCAAGGTAGCGGGAGATCGCGCCGACGTTCGGCGTGATAGACATGCCGTTGTCATTGAGCAGCACGATCATCGGCTCGCGGCTGGCCCCGGCGTTGTTGAAGCCCTCGTAGGCCAGGCCGCCGGTCAGCGCGCCGTCGCCCATCAGGGCCAGCACATGATAGTCTTCGCCCTCGAGCGTCCTTGCGCGGGCCATGCCGAGCGCGACGGAGACCGCGTTCGACGCATGCCCGGCGATAAACGCGTCGTGCACGCTCTCGCACGGCTTCGGGAAGCCGGAAAGCCCGCCCTGCTGGCGGAGCGTATCGAACCGGTCCATGCGGCCGGTCAGCATCTTATGGACGTAGCACTGGTGGCCGACGTCAAACACCAGCCGGTCGCGGCTGGTATCGAATACGCGGTGGATGGCGACCGTCGTCTCCACGATGCCGAGGTTGGAGGCCAGATGGCCGCCGGTCCGGCTGACGTTCTGCACCAGAAACTGCCGGATCTCCTCACACAGGGCCGGCAGCTGCTGCTCCGGCACGGCGAGCAGATCTTCTCTTGAGTGGATGGTATCTAACAGCATGAGAACCTCATTTTTTTGCGCTTTTTTTCTCTAATCGCTGCGGAAGTGTCCGGAAGAAGCAGAGGACCTTCGCAGCCGTGCGCACGACGGCGGTGCTGGAATTCATGGCGAGGGATTTTCCGCAGGCCTTCCCGCCGACGGTCACTCCGGAGACGACGGCGGACAGCAGCAGCGTAATGAAGATCTCCGAGCCGCTTTTGCTGAGCAGCAGCACGCGTGCGGAGATGACCGCCGCAGCGGAGCCGGAGATGACGCCGCAGATGTCGCCGATCACGTCGTTGCAGAACGACGAGACCCGCCCGGCGTTGCGGATGAGCCGCAGCGCATCCTCTGCCTCCGGGACCTTGCGCGAGGCCATCGCATGGAACGGGACCTCATCCGCCGCCGTGACGGCGACGCCGATGATATCAAACAGAATACCCGTCAGTACGATGCAGATCAGGACCACAAATGACAGGATCAGCCCCGCACCCTCCAGCAAGTTGGACGATACGAAGCTCATGAGTGCGGAGATCAGGACCGTCACAAGAAAGATCAGTGCGATCCATCTAAAATCCGGCCGGGCAGATCTCCCGGTCTTTTTCTTTTTTGCAGCAGCCAAGGCAGCCTCCAAGATTATGTTAACTATTTAGCGCGCAGCTCCAGAAAAAAAGTAAATGCTGACAAAATGCCGCACCCGCGGCATTTCATCAGGATTTACAAGGTGCAATGGCAGCTCTTATGGTTAATCTTACGGCTTAGGTCGGGTTTGTTTTCCCCGGGAGCATCCTCTCGTCGCCGATGGAGGTGGTTCCCCTTTCATGCTCGCGTTGGTCTGTCACCATGACCACTACCCGATTGCCACTTAGTCCGTACCGCAATCCCATAAAAGCCCTTTCGACAGCCTAGGTGATTTCCACCACAGCTTTTTCCGGCTCTTATCCTCTTTTGCAGACCGTCTTTCAAGGGAATATCGCCTGTGCTCAAGGCCATGAGCGCTCGGCGCATCAGCTTCCCTTTCCCGGCCGGCCCACGCAAGGCAGGCTACTCTGCACACAGCGTTCACGGCATAAAGCCGGTTAGCACCGCAATGCAGGTTCATATCCGGTATCGTACAACGGTCGGATACCACGAAGGGAGTTCGCCGCTGCACAATATCCAGTCTCCACAGCGACCGGGTCATCTTCTCCATGCCATTGGAGATAGCCCGTCCGCCGCAGGCGCAATCGCCTTCCCACAGCATCCACCCCAGACTGGGCGTAAGAAGCAGACACCACGGGGTTCACAGGTATGCCAAACAAAGGATTTTTAGGCCCTTCCTCGCAACCGGCAAGGCTGACTAGGATACTGCGCCATCGCAGGTTCAGTATAGCATATTACAAGTGTATATACAAGCGGTTATTCATAAACTTTCTGTTACAGAGGCAACGTTCGCCCCTGCCGAATGCATCAGTATTCACGCAGGGCCAGCTGCCGTGCCATTTCGACGAGGAAGTCGGAATTTTCAAAGCAGCCGAGCGCGTCGATGGCGGTCTTCGTCTCGGACTCGATCATCTTCGAGCACGCGCCGATGCCGTACAGGCGGACGAAGGTGTTCTTGTTTTCGTCGACGTGGGTCGCCTTGCCGAGCTTGGCCGCGTCGCCGAGGACGTCGAGCATATCGTCGCGGATCTGGAAGGCCAGGCCGAGGTTCTGCGCGTAGGTCTTCGCGGCGTCGAGCTGCTGCTGCGTGCCGCCCGCGGCGACGACGCCGATCTGACAGGCCGCCTGGATGAGTGCGCCTGTCTTGCGGCACTGGATATCGTAGATGCCCTGCTCGGTGAGCTCCTGCTCCTCGGCGTCCATGTCGAGGACCTGACCGCCGACCATGCCGAGCTCGCCCGCCTGCTCCGCCAGGATGCGGATGGCCTTGACCGTCACAGCCGGGTCGGTGGCTGCGGACGCGGCGGTCTCAAACGCGGCGGTGAGCAGACCGTCGCCGGCCAGCACGGCCAGCGCTTCGCCGAAGACCTTGTGGTTCGTGAGCCGTCCGCGGCGGTAGTCGTCATTGTCCATGCACGGCAGATCGTCATGGATCAGGCTGTAGGTGTGGATCATCTCCAGCGCACAGGCGAACGGCAGCGCGCTGCGCCAGTCGCCGCCGCAGATCCGGCAGAATTCCAGCGTCAGCACCGGGCGGATCCGCTTGCCGCCGGCAAGCAGACTGTAGCGCATGGCGTCAAACAGCCGCTTCTGTGGCAGATCCTCACAGAACTGCCCCTGCAGAAATTCTTCGATGGCAGCACGATACTGCGCAATCTGGTCCCGAAATTCACTCATCGCGTACATACTCCGTTTCTGCCGGCGTACCGTCGGCGGTTTTCATCAGTTTCACGATCTCGGTTTCCGCGCCGTCCAGCAGCTTTGTACAGGACTGGACAAGCGCCGTCCCCTCCTGAAAGAGCTTCAGGGATTCTTCCAGCGGGACGTTGCCCTGCTCGAGCTGCCGGACGATCGTCTCCAGCCGCTCCATCGAGGCTTCAAAGGTCTTCGATTTTGCACTCATGTCGCATCCTCCTGTATTTGTTCCACGCGGGCCGTCAGGCTGCCGCTGCTGAAGCTGACGCGGATCGTCTCGTTCTCGCGGACGTCCGCCGCGCGGCTGATCACCGCTCCCGCCTCGTTCGTCACCATGCTGTAGCCGCGGGAGAGGACCTTCAGCGGGCTCATCGCGTCAAGCGCAGCCGTCAGGCAGACAAAGCGCTGCTTACTTTCATGCAGCGTCTTCTGCTCCGCTGCCTGCAGACGGGTCGAAAGAAAATCGAGCAGGACCCGGCGGTCCTCCAGATAGTTGAGCGGGCTTTGCAGCACGCGCTTTTCTGCCAGCGCGGAAAGCCGCTGGCGGCCGAGCTTCACGCTTTTCTGCACGCTCTGCTGCATGGAAGCCTGCATCATCTGCAGCTTTTTCTGCAGCTCCTGCCGGTCCGGCACGGCAAGCTCCGCCGCGTTGCTGGGCGTCGCAGCGCGAAGATCGGCGACGTAGTCGGCAATCGTCACGTCCGGCTCGTGCCCGACGGCGGAAATGACCGGGATCTCGGAATCATAAATGGCCCGGGCCACGCGCTCGTCGTTGAACGCCCAGAGATCCTCCATCGAGCCGCCGCCGCGGCCGGTAATGATGAGGTCCGCGACCTGATAGCGGTTGGCATAGCGGATCGCGCCCGCGATCTCCGCCGGGGCCTCCGCGCCCTGCACGCGTACAGGCAGGAGCTTGACCTTGGTCAGCGGATACCGCTTGCCGAGAATGCGGAGCATATCCATGATCGCAGCACCGGCGGCGGAGGTGATGATGGCGATGGTATGCGGATATTTGGGGATCGGCTTCTTGTGCGCAGGATCAAAAAGGCCCTCCTTGGCCAGCTTTTCCTTCAGCTGCTCGAACGCAACGTAAAGATCGCCCGCGCCGTCGGCTGTGAGCGTATTGCAGTAGAGCTGGTACGCGCCGTCGCGCGGGAAGACCGTCACACGGCCGGAGGCAATCACCTGCATCCCGTTTTCCGGCCGGAAGCGCAGGCGCTGCGCGCTCGAGCGGAACATGACGCAGCGCAGCGCGCCCTCCGCGTCCTTGAGCGTAAAATAATGATGGCCGGACGGATAGACTTTATAGTTGCTGAGCTCGCCGCGCACGCAGATATTGCCGAGCAGCTCGTCGCGGTCGAGCAGAAATTTGATATATTCGTTGACCTGCGAGACGGCAATGATGTTCTGCTCCATCACAGTCCCTCCTGCAGGGCCGTCAGCACGGCGATGCCCATGGCGTTGTCGGTGGAATACTGCGGCTCGGCGAAGACGGGCGAAAACTCCCGCATCCGCTCGCGCAGCATGGAATTGGAGGCCACGCCGCCGGAGAATACGACCGGCAGACCGGGCTTTTCCGCCAACGCGGCCCGCGTCGCGTCCGCAATGCAGGTCACGATGCAGTTCATGACGAATCTCGCCGTATCGGCGGGGCTGTTCGTTGCCGCATAAAAGGCTTCCGCCTTGTTCTGAATCCCGGAAAACGAGAATTCCAGCCCGTGCAGCTTCACGCGGTAGCGGTCCCTACAGTCCGATCCCCGGCTCAGCGCGTCAATGGATTTTCCGGCCGGGAACGGCAGGCCGAGGAGCTTGCCGGTGCGGTCGATGAGCTGACCGGCAGAGATATCGCTGGTCCCGCCGAGCTTTTCCGCCTTCACATTCTTCCCATCCGGCTCGACGAGCAGCAGCTCCGTCGTGCCGCCGGACAGATGCCAGGCCAAATGCGGCACCTGCATCAGATCGAGCCGCCCGGCCGACCACAGACTCGCCGCGATATGCCCCTGCTGGTGAGAAAACTCGTACAGCGGCACGCCGAGGATCTGCGCGAGGCAGCTCGCCTGCGACCAGCCGGCCAGAAAGCACGGCATATACGAGCCTTCGACGGCCCGCGGCCGCGTGCTGACGCCGATGGCCGTGATGTCTTTCAGCTCTACCGACGCGCAGAGTGCCTGCACCAGCTCCGGCAGCCGCTTGACATGCGCAAACAGCGCGTCAGACTGCCGCAGCCCCAGCTCTCCCGGCTTCACGTCCAAAAGGCGTGAGCAGTTCCTGCCGCCCACGCCGTCGAAAGCCGCCACCGAAGTGGTATAGTTGCTCGTATCAAAGCCAAGCGTCAGCATGGCTGCTCCATCTGGCGGGCAAAGCCGCCGAGGATCCCGTTGACGAAGGACACGACGTCCTCGTTCTCATACTTGCGCGTGAGCTCGACCGCCTCGTTGATTGCAGCGCTCACCGGCGCGTCGTCGATATACAGCGCCTCGTACATGCAGACCTCCATGATGGCCACGGCCATTCTGGCGATGCGCCCGAGGCTCCAGCCGACGGAGTATTTGGAGATGTAGCCCTCCAGCTCCTCACGTTTGGCCTGCACGCCCTGCACGACGCTGGTCAGGTATTCGAGCTGCTTGCCGTCTGGCTTTTCCGCATAGACGTCCGTCTCGGTCTTGAGCGTCGGGTAATAGCCGTCGTCCATGAGCGTCTGCAGCGCTTCGCCGGCGGTGATATTGTTGAAATTCATCTCGAAGACGAGATGGCACGCGATCTCTCTGGCGTTCGATCTGGTCATATGTTTCTCCTTGCTGCTCTTTCTTCCGTAGTTCCAAAAAAGAAACCCTTTACGCAAGCAAAGGGTTTGCTTTTTGGCTTATTTTTTCAGTTCCTTCGGCATGGCGATGCCGCAGATGTTGACGTTGACCTGTGTGACGGCAAGACCGGTGATCGACTCCACGCTCGTCTTGACGGCGTCCTGCACGGTCTTGGCCAGTGAAAAGACGCTCTGGCCGAACTTGGCGACGACATCGCATTCGATCGTGACGGAGCCGTCTTTGATCGGCGTCAGGCGGACGCCGCGGGCCAGCGTCTTCATGCCGAGCATCTCGGCGATGTCGGTGCTGATGCTGCTGGACAGGCCGCAAACACCCTCTACCTCAAGAACGGCAGCTGCCGCAACGGACGCGACGACGTCTTCCGAGATCTGCAGCGTCCCGTTTTCGAGCTTCTGCGTGAAGTATTCGTTCTTCTCAGCCATACTGGTTCCTCCGTTTCAGGGATACAGAAAAGGTTCTGCTTTTATATTGGATTCATTTTACCACAAAACCGCTAAAATGCAATCCCTTTCTGAAAATCCGGACGGCAGGATCAGGGCTTGACTTCGATGATGCGGACCTGCGAGAGCGAATAGTCGGTCTGTGAGGTCACGATGTCCGAGATGAGCGCGGCGTCTGCGTCGCTCAGCCCGTCCGCCGGGGCCGAGACCGCCACGCAGACCACACCGTCATTGATATAGGTCACGCAGTCGTCATAGCCCTTGGCGATCACGAGGCTTTCGATCTGCGCCTCGCTCAGCGCCGTGCCGACGATGGTGTTGAGCGTCTGACAGGCCGTCTCGCCGACCTCCGTGCCCTCGTCATAAGCGATGGTCTGCTCCAGCAGCTCGACGGCGGAATCGCGTGATTCCTGTCTACTCAGCCGCACCTGCGCGAAATAATCCGCGCTCGACGTCTGCTCCCCGCCCGATGCCGCGACGGCCTCCGCCTGCACGCCCTCGCCGTCGCTCACGACGAGCGTGTCCTCGCCCATGACCTGCTCGGCCGAGAGCGTCTCGGTCAGATCCGTCGCGTCTGATTTCTGCGCCCTGGACCAGTTGAGGTACGCGCCGGCGCAGACCAGCAGCAATACCGATGCGATGATCGCGTTTCGCTTCCAGATTTTCATTACGAACTCCTCCTATTGCCCCTTCATTTTTACCACTGCAATTTTATTGCTTCCGAGCCCGGTCAGGCTCGAGACAGCCTGGATGATGGCAAGCCGCACGCTTGCGCTGTCTGCCCCGTCGCAGACGACGAGCGCGCCCTGATACTGCGGATACAGGACCGACTGCGCCGCCGGCTCCTTTTCGCTGCTGCCCGTCTGGCGGAAGACCGTCTCGGTCTGCGTCGTCGTGCTCCCGGCGGAGGTGACGGTGCGGCTGTCCGTCTGATAGAGCGTTGTTTCGCTCCCGGAAAGCGTCAGCATGAGCCGGACGCGCCCCGCGCCCGCAATGCCGGAAAGCAGCTGCTCGAGCTGGCTCGTGGTCGCGTCCAGGTCGAACCCGGACACCGCTTCTACCGGCACGCTCTTCGTCTCCTGCTTTTTTCCCGCGGGCCACGCAGCAAGGATCAGTCCGGCCAGAAAGATGAGCAGCGGCAGCCGGTATTTTTTCAGCAGCCGCGGCGCCTGCTCCCGCAGCTGCGCAAGCCTTCCCCCGCTCACGGCAGCCATACCTGCCGCTCCGGCGCGATGGCAAACGTCTGCTCCAGATAGGTCTGCAGCTGCTGCTTCTGCGTTAGGGTGGCGGCTCCGCGGATCGTCACCCCGCTGGGATAGGGCGTCGCCGCCCGCGTTTCCATCTCCAGTTCCACGGAGATCTGCATCCCGAGGGACGAGGCTTTGTCCAATATATATGTCTGCACGCGGCCGGATATGATGCTGGCCACAAGCTCCTGATTCTGGATCTCAATACCCGTTCTTGCTTCCTCCTTTTCCAGCTCCAGCCGGCTGATCGCCTCTGCCAGAGAATCATAGTCCAGCTCCGCCAGCGGCGTGAGCGCGAGCAGCAGCATCAGAAGGCCGCACAGCATGGCCGCCACCCGCCGCGGCGTCTCCTTCGGCAGCGCCGCGAGCAGGATCGCCCCGGCAAACGCCCCTGCTGTGATGCGCAGCAGGTATCCGCGTACCGCTTCGATCATCCGGCCGCCACCTTCATAAAGCAGCACGTCGAAAACAGCAGCAGAAGCGCCGCGCAGCCGACCATACTCAGAAGATACCCCATGGCGCTCGTCTGCGCGCCAAGGAGCGCCGCGTGCTCCTTCCCTGCCGCGAGCCCGGCGGCCGCGGCCGTGAGCTTCATCGTGAGATAGCAGATCGCGATCTTCAGAAACGGCACGAGCGCCATTGCCAGCACGGCCAGGATCCCGAACGTCCCCGCCGTCGCCCGCAGGAGCTTTGCGCTCTGCAGGACCGCCTCCGAGGCGTCGGCAGCGATGCCGCCCACGACCGGGAGCGCCGCCGAGAGCGTCGATTTTGCCGCGTTGACCGTCGCCTCGTCACTGCTGCCGGAGAGTAAGCCCGTGAGCGAGAGATAGGCCGTGAACACATACATCACTCCCTTTAAAAGCGCTGAAATGCACCAGCCGAGCAGCGTGCGGACGCTGCCGAGCCGCTCGTCCGGCAGCCCGCATTCCACTGTTGCGAGCCCGAGATACGCATAGACGAGCGGCAGCAGCAGCGCGCGGATCAGGCTCGTCAGGAGGCTGAAAAACAGCGACGAGCCCATATACAGGCTTCCCGCCCCACTCAGCGCGCCCGCAGCAGACGCCGCACCGCACATGACCGGCAGCAGAAGCTTCGCATACGCCTCCATCTCGTCCAGCACGCCGGTAGCAAGACCGATCATGCTTTTCATACTTGCGGCAAACAGCGCCGTGATCGCGAACGCACCGGTCAGCGACTGCAGCTGCAGCCGGTCTTTGGGATAGGCCTGCCGGACCAACTGGCAGATGAGGGCCGCCGTCAGCAGCATCGCCCCGGTCTGCACCGCCTCCCGCAGCGTACCGACGGAGAGATTCGACGCCCATTTGAAAATATCCAGGATCGCGGACGCCGGATCGGTCTGCGACGCCGGACTGTAGTCCTCCAGCGCCTCGCAGGACTGGCCGGACAGCGGTTCTGTCAGCGAGTCGACCTGCAGGATCTGCCGTTCCTGCTCCAGAACGTCCGCGGCCGAGACCGGCAGCGCGAGCGCCGCCAGCAGCAGTAGCAGGATCCATCCGCGCCGCATACTACCCTCCTATCATCGTCTGCAGCAGAGAAAGCACCATCTCCAGCAGCGGCAGCGCCAGATAGATGCACAGAAAGCCGCTGCAGATCTCGATCGTCTGCCCGAGCGCCTGCTGGCCGCTGTCGCGGCAGAGCGTCCCGGCGAACTGCGAGAGAAGGCCGATGGCCGCCGTCTTAAAAAGCGGGGCGAACACGGCCTGCGAAAGGCCGGTGATCTCCTCGAGTCTGCGTACAAAAGCGAGGACCGGCGAGAAAAACGGCAGGACCGTCAGAAAACACAGGGCGCACACCACCGCACACAGCGCCAGCGTCAATTCCGGCGCCTGTTTTCTGAGCAGCAGACTCAGCGCGCAGCAGATGAGCGCCGCCGCGATCAGCTTCCCGATTGTCTCCATCAGAATTCAAACAGTGTCTTGACCATGTCGAACAGCTCTGCGATCCGCTGCACGACGATCATCAGCACCACGACCAGCGCCGCCAGCGAGGTCATGGTCGCCTGTTCCTCCCGTCCGGAGCGGACGAGGACCTGGTTGAGGATCGACACGATGATGCCGACCGCCGCGATTTTGAAGATCAGATCAATATCCATATCAGATGAGGATCACCGCAACAGCCAGTCCCGTGCACACGCCGAGCGTCACATACGTCTTGCAGCGGGCCGCTGCGCTGCCCTGCAGCTGTCGGGCCTCCTCACGCAGACGCCCGAGCGCCAGATCCAGCGCCTGCAGATTCCCGTCCAGGTCGTATTTGCCCAGCGTGTCGAATAAACTCATCAGCGCCGTACGCACCCCGGCCGGGATGCAGAGTCCCTCTGTCCGCCGCAGCGCCTGCCGGCAGGCATAGCCGACCGTGCAGGTATCCGCGGCCGAAAGGCTCCCGGCCAGCCCGGAGAAAAAGGCCGCGACTGCCGCTTCCCGGCTCTCCTGCAGAGCCAGGAACACGTCCGGCAGCGGCGTGAGCCGGTACTGCAGCTCATGCCGGATACGCAGCACCGCGTCAATGAACGCCAGCGTCTGTGCCTGCTGCCGCCGGACGGTTCTGGCCAGGCCAAGGCCCATCGCGCTCGAGGCTGTGAGGATCAAACTCAGTCCGATCAGTTTCAGCATACCGGATCCTTTCCGCGTGAAACGCTCTGTTGTTATCCAGAAACAATACCTGTTCAAACATCCCGGCCCCGAGGACGGCCCGGCACAGGGGCTTTTCCCGCAGCTCCGCGGCGGAGCCAGCGTGGATCGTCGCAAGGATGCGCACGCCGCAGCCGAAGGCCTGCCGGATCCCGGCGAGGTCGGCGGGACTTGTGATCTCGTCCACGGCCAGCCACTCCGGGTTCATCCCGCGCAGCAGCATCTGCATGCCTGCGGCCTTCGGGCAGACGGAGAGCACGTCCGTGTGCGGGCCGAGGTCGAACTGCGGCACGCCATGCACCGCGCCCGCCAGCTCCAGCCGCTCGTCCACAACGCCGACGCGGCTGCCCGCCGCCGAAAGCGCGCGGATGCAGCTGCGCAGCAGCGTCGTCTTGCCGCTGCCGGGGCGGCCGGCCAGCAGACAGGAGGCCGATAAAAGCGGCAGAAGCTGCTCCGGCGGATGCCGGATCTCGTGCGGGATGCGGATGCAGAGCGACGAGATCTCCCGGATCCCGGTCACGCGCCCGTCCTGCACGACCGCGCTGCCGCATACGCCGATCCGCACGCCGCCCGGCACGCTCAGAAATCCCTCCCGCAGCTGCTCCTGCACGGCGTACTGCGACTGGGCCGAGGCGGCAAGCAGCGTGCGCTGCAGCTCCTGCTGCGGCGTCCGTTCGCAGTGCGGAAGCGGCTGCTCCACACCTCGCCGCAGGATGGAGGGCACCTGCCCACACCGCAGCCGGATCTCCTCGACCTGCGCCGCGTTCAGCCCGTCCAGCGCCTGCGCCGCCTCCTGCGGCAGGATCTGCAGCACCTGCTTCAGCAACCTGTCCGCCCCCTTCCAGTCCAAGTCTATTGCCATCCACGCCGCGATATTCCTCCACCTTGACAAAGCCGCTCTCCCATTGTAAAATTAGTTCGTTCTTCATAAGCCCCAGTAGCTCAGGGGATAGAGCATTCGCCTCCTAAGGTTGCGTTACAACGGCCACCTTGGAAAAACTTCATATAGGATTCAAGTTCGAGTTTCTTCGGGCTTAGTCATAAAACCAGCCATGTCTCAGTAGCTCAGTTGGATAGAGCACACGCCTCCTAAGCGTGGGGCCGGAGGTTCAAATCCTCTCTGGGACGCCAGCTAACAACGCCGAAAGCCTTTGTTTTCAAGGGTTTTCGGCTTTTCTTATATGAAAAGGCACGAAAAAGCTCTTTCACTGTATGAGATAAAATTCTACTCCAAAATTTGATTTTTGACAACCCCTCCAGAATCGAACGGTTGTTATAAGACAAAATCGCCAGCTAATTTTTAGCAGAAAATGGGCTGTTCTTGCTAATGAAAATGCCCTTCCAGCTAATCAGCCCCAAAATCGTGCCAAAAAGCCAGCTAATCAAAAAAGGCGGATGTTTTGAGTATCATGCAGTTATAGCGGATAAAATTGAATATCGTTATGTACATAGAGCGTTTATTCGCCCCGCATTGGGGATGGATAGGCGCTCTTTTTTTATGCCCAAAGCCATGGGCAAATACAAGAGATTGGAGGTGTTTAATTTGAGCAAGCCTGTTTATGCCGCAGACAAGCCGAGCGATTGCCATTATTGCTACTACTGGACGAATGGCAGAAAGGGCTGCCGTCTGGGTAGAAATAATTGCTACTACTTAATCTCTTTGCCACCGAAACCCAAGTCGGAATGTGATGGCTGTCCCTATGGGCGAGATCACCCGTGCATTGGTTGGTGTACGAAGAAGGTTATGCGTGAAGTGGGGCTTCGTTGATATGGATGTGTATGAACAGGATTACCGCTTCTGCTATTTTGCCCGATGTCCTTACGAAAAGACGGATATGACTTTCCGCAGAAAGAAGGTGGTGAAGCCGTGTGAGTTTTGATTATTTTTACGGTCAGCAATCGGAGATGTTTTCCTTCTACCGTGTGCCAAAAGTTTTGTTTACTGAGGATAGCTTTTGGAATGTATCTACGGATGCAAAGTTGCTGTATGGTATCTTGCTTGATCGCATGAATCTATCCGCTAAGAATGGTTGGATGGATGCAGAGAGTTGTGTATATATCATTTTCACGATAGAGGAAATCAAAAGTTCGTTAGGCTCTGCTGAAAAGAAAGCGGTCAAGTTGCTGGATGAGTTGGAAAAGAAGTGTGGCCTGATTGAACGCAAGCGTCAGGGTCTGGGGAAACCCAACCTGATCTATGTGAAGAACTTTATCTCTGCTGTGGATTCACAACTCTTGAATTGTGAAAATCACAATTCTGGAACAATGGAAATCACAACTCAAGAACTTCCGAAATCACAATGTAATAATACTGATATTAAAAATACTGAATTTATTGATACTGATTCTATCTTTCCTTCCGGGAATGGTGGAATGATGGACGAGAATGACCGGTATCAAGAATACTTTGATTATTTCTCGGATCAGCTCAGTATGGATTTGTTGAAGAAGGATTACCCTTACGATTCCGAAATGCTGGATAACATTCTGGAGTTGATCGTTGAAACAGTTTGCACGAAGCGACCGTTGATTCGCATTGGTGCAGAGGAGCGTCCGGCAGAAATTGTCCGCAGTCGGTTTATGAAACTGAATGTCGAACACATTCGATATGTTATGGACTGCTTCAAGGAAAACACCACAAAGATTAGAAATATCCGTCAGTATATGCTGACTACGATATACAATGCGCCGACGACAATAGACACCTACTACGATGCTCTTGTTCGGCACGATATGTCACACGGATATTTGGAAGGAGGATTTAAGAAATTGAAAATGAAGCGAGAGGAAGGAGAGTGACGAAAAATGTCGAAAAAAGCAACCATCATTGCGGTGGTCAATCAGAAAGGAGGCACTGGAAAGACCACCACCACCGAGAATCTGGGCGTTGGCTTGGCTCTTGAAGGAAAAAAGGTGCTTCTGGTAGACACCGATCCCCAGGCGTCCCTGACGGTCAGTTTGGGCAACCCATATCCGGATGACCTGTCTCCGACACTTTCCGATCTGATGGGAAAGATTATGATGGAGAAACCCATTGCTCCCGGTGAAGGGATTCTTCATCATCCGGAGGGCGTTGATTTGGTGCCGTCCAACATCGAACTCTCAGGTATGGAGGTAGCACTGGTCAATGCCATGAGCCGGGAAACCATTCTCCGGCAATACCTGGATACAGTCAAACAGAATTATGATTACATTCTTCTTGACTGTATGCCGTCTTTGGGTATGCTGACCGTCAATGCGTTGGCAGCTGCCGACAATGTGCTGATACCGGTTCAGGCAGCATACCTTCCTGCAAAGGGTCTGGAACAGCTGCTTGGAACCATCAACAAGGTCAAGAGGCAAATCAACCCGAAACTGAGGATTGAAGGGATTCTTCTGACGATGGTGGACAGCCGCACCAACTACTCCAAAGACATCAGCAATCTGATTCGGGAGAGCTACGGCGGAAAGCTGAAGGTTTACAAGACCGACATTCCCCGCTCTGTCCGTGCAGAGGAAATCAGCGCAGAGGGAACCAGTATCTTCAAGCATGATCCCAAAGGCAAAGTTGCCGAAGCCTATAAAATTCTGACGAAGGAGGTGTTAAACAATGCAGAAAAAAGGCGCAAACATCAGCTTGAAGGGGTACGATGATATTTTCTCCACCGATCAATCCAGAGCTGAAGCCCAGCAGGAGCGTGTGCAGGAAATTCCGCTTTCTGAGCTACACCCCTTTGAGGGACACCCCTTCCGTGTGGTTGATGATGAAGAAATGATGAAAACGGCAGAGAGCGTCCGAGATTTCGGAGTTCTCACTCCTGCGATTGTCCGTCCTGACCCCGACGGTGGTTATGAAATCGTTTCTGGTCACAGGCGGCACCGGGCATCGGAGCTTGCGGGTAAGGAAACCATGCCTGCGATTGTTCGTGACCTGGACGATGATGCAGCCATTATTTTGATGGTTGATGCGAATTTGCAGAGGGAGAGTATCCTGCCGAGTGAAAGAGCATTTGCTTATAAGATGAAGCTGGATGCGATTAAACATCAAGGTCAACGCACCGATTTAACTTCATCCCAAGTTGGGATGAAGTTGCAGGCAATGGATATAGTCGGTCAGGAGGCAGGAGAAAGCAGAAATCAGGTACACCGTTATATCCGTCTGACCGAACTGATTCCGGAACTGCTGGATATGGTAGATACGGGTCAGATCAAATTCAATCCTGCGGTGGAGCTTTCCTATCTGGCAAGTGAAGAACAGAAGGATTTTCTTTCTGCAATGGATTATGCTCAAGCAGCTCCTTCCCTTTCGCAAGCACAGCGAATTAAAAAGCTCGCACAGGAGGGCGAGTGTACGCTGGATGCGATGTGCGAGATTATGAATGAAATCAAGAAGGGAGAGCTGGACAGAGTAACCTTCAAAACGGATTCGTTGCGAAAATACTTCCCGAAGTCCTATACCAACAAGCAGATGGAGGATAAAATCATTCAGCTTTTGGAGCAATGGCAGAAAAAAAGAGAAAAATCAATGGAAAGGTAAGGTAAAAAATGTTTACACCCAAAAACATTCAGGGCGCTTTGGAAGAACTCTACGACCTTTGCGATCCTGATTATATGGTAGATATGCTCGTAAATTACAGTGAGGAGTTCGATGATATTTCTCCTACGCTTCTGGCAAGGTCGTTCCAGAAAAATGCCGAGATGGTTTGCGAGTACCGAGTATTGTCCTCTGCTGGTGAGGGTATCGACTATCAGGGAACGGTACTTCTGAACAGCAGAGCCGTGCGGCTTCTGTCCTATGTAGAAGATACGAGCGGCAATGAAAAAGTTCGCACGATTCAGAGCAAGGAGCTGTGGTTAACAGAAGATATGACCTTCTATGTGGTGTCCTGTATGTCCACGATTACGATGGACAAGGAAGAAGCCATTTGTCTTAACGAACACCGCAGTGTAGTTACTACGGTGGAATGCGAGGACGATATTTTCTTCGACATGGGTTCCCTGATTTGCGAACTGGACGATATTTGCTTGTTCGAGCTTTTAGCCGATGTGGATGCGACTATTTATGAACTGTAACAGGTTCATGGATGGTCGCTTTTCTTATTTCCAAAGAAACGGAGGTATCGAAACTTGAAAGAATACGATGTGAAGATTACCGAAACCTTGGAGAAAACGGTTACGGTGCAAGCAGAATCTCACGATGCGGCAGAGGAACAGGTTAGAGCCGCTTATTACAATTCGGAGTACATTCTGGACTCCGAAAACTTTACCGGTGTTGCGTTCGGCACGACCGAGGAACGGGAGGTTCAGAAAGAACAGGCAGATACCATGAATGTGTTGCTGGTAAAGCCGTTCATGTATCCGCAGGCTGTGCAGATCGGCTGTGAGCTGGAGGATTTGCAGAAAGCCGTAGGTGGCGATATTGAGGCAACTTATCCGTTCAATGAGCCGGTTGCACTGCTCATGCACGACGAAGGTAAACTCGCAGGCAAAGACCTGAACCGTGCGCTGCGTGATGATGACGGCGATATTTATGACATTATCGCCGGTGATTTCCTGGTGGTTGGTTTGGGTGAGGAGGATTTTTGTTCTCTGTCCCCGGAACTGATGAAGCAGTTTGAGGAACACTTTCATCAGCCTGAGACTTTTGTACGCATGGGGCGCAGCATTATGGCGCTTCCCCTGCCGGATGACATGGTGAAGAAAGAAGATGCACCTGTCAAAGCTGATTCGGTTCCCCACAAAAGTAACCCTGACCGAGATGTTCTGTAAGGAGGTTCTTATGCAAAGAAATTCGACGATTGGAGAGCTGATGGAGCGAAAGCGGATTCAGGATGGTGCCAAGGAGTACCAGGGACATACCTATATGGACTTGGCACGATTTGATGAAGCCACCAAGCACATGATTATTTTCGATGTGCTGACCGATGAATCGCCTGTCGGTTGGAAAGGCGAAAGAAATCGCCTGTATTTGAGCGATGTGGGTTATCAGAAGGCTCTGGATAACCAGAAAGCTGGCAATATCAAGATTATCAGCCATGCCGCAGTTGCCAAGGGCAATCTGTATTACGACCACAGAGATATGGCACGATAATCTGTTCACTCTACTGCTTGCAGGAGGTGATGAATCATGCAGGAAGAAGTTGAAAACAGAACAGTAAACCTGGCGATCAGCACAACCAAGCTGACGGGGCGCACTATCATTGCCGGTATCCGCAAGTATTTGCAGCACCGGGAAAAAGTGAAGATGAAAAAGGCACGAGACCCTGCCGTTCATGGAAAGCAATCCGTGAAACAGCTTTTGGGACAGAATCAGGGTGCTACGAATGTTGAGATCGACAAAGAGAGTATCCGTGATTTTGAAAAGCTCGCCAAGAAGTACGGCGTGGACTTTGCCGTAAGAAAAGATAAGTCCGTTGATCCTCCCCGGTTTCTTGTTTTTGTCCGTTCTAAAGATGCAGATGCTTTGGATGCAATCTGCAAGGAACATCAGGCAAGGGCATTAACCAAGAATGAAAAACCGAGCGTTCTGGCGCAGCTGAAGAAGTTCAAGGAAGTTGTCGCAGCGATTCCGAAGAAGGTTCGAGAGAAGAAACAGGAGCGTGATCTGTAATGGATAAGAGAAAAATTAAAAAGCTCCTGATTCTGAATTTACCGTATTTTCTGGTAGGGTTGTTCGCTACGAATTTAGGAGAAGCATGGAGATTGGCTGAGGGTGCAGATTCATCTGCGAAAATCCTCAGCTTTTTTAATGCCCTTCCGATAGCCCTGAACAATCCGCTGCCCAGCTTTCACCCGTTGGATTTGCTGATTGGTATTCTCTGCGGCGCAGGACTTCGGCTGGCTGTCTATCTAAAAGGCAAAAACGCAAAGAAGTACCGACACAATGTTGAGTACGGGTCTGCTCGTTGGGGAACGGCAAAAGATATTGAGCCGTTTATTGCACCAAAGTTCGAGGACAATGTGATCCTGACGAAAACGGAACGGCTGATGATGAGCAACCGTCCAAAGAATCCTGCCAATGCCCGAAATAAGAATGTTCTGATTATCGGCGGTTCGGGTTCCGGTAAAACTCGCTTTTGGTTGAAGCCAAACCTTCTCCAGATGCACAGTTCCTATGTGGTCACTGACCCGAAAGGCAGCATCGTGATTGAGTGCGGCAACGCCCTTTTGAAGCATGGCTACACCATCAAGATTTTCAACACCATCAACTTTCAGAAGTCGATGCACTATAACCCATTTGCCTATATCCATTCAGAAAAAGACATTCTGAAACTGGTGACAACGCTGATTGCCAACACAAAGGGTGATGGAAAAGCCGGTGACGAGTTCTGGACGAAGGCGGAAACGCTGCTCTACTGCGCCTTGATCGGATATATCCACTATGAAGCTCCGGTTGAGGAACAGAATTTTTCCACCCTGATTGAGTTTCTGAACGCAATGGAGGTGCGGGAAGATGATGAGGAGTTTCAGAACCCGGTGGATCTGATGTTTGAAGCCCTGGAAAAGAAAAAGCCGAATCACTTTGCAGTCCGTCAGTATAAAAAATACAAGCTGGCTGCCGGCAAGACCGCTAAGTCGATTTTGATTTCCTGCGGCGCTCGTCTGGCTCCTTTTGATATTCAGGAGGTCAGAGATGTGACTGCCTATGACGAGTTGCAGCTGGATACTCTCGGAGATAAGAAAACGGCGCTCTTTCTGATTATGTCAGATACGGATGCGACGTTTAATTTTTTGATCTCCATGATTTACACACAGCTGTTCAACTTGCTGTGCGAGAAAGCAGATGATGTGTACGGCGGCAGACTGCCGGTTCATGTGCGCTGCTTGATTGATGAGATGGCAAACATCGGTCAGATTCCCAATCTGGAAAAACTGGTAGCGACAATCCGAAGCCGTGAAATATCGGCTTGCCTTGTTCTCCAGGCACAATCACAGCTGAAAGCCATTTATAAAGACAATGCCGATACCATCATCGGCAACATGGATTCCCGAATTTTCCTGGGTGGTTCTGAGCCAACCACGCTCAAAGAACTGAATCAGGCATTGGGAAAAGAAACTATCGACACCTACAACACCTCCAACACCAGAGGTAACAGCCCGTCTTACGGCTTGAATTATCAGAAGTTAGGCAAAGACCTTGCGAGCGTAGATGAGCTTGCGGTTCTGGATGGCAGCAAGTGTATTTTGCAGTTGCGTGGTGTCAGACCGTTTCTTTCTGACAAGTACGATCTGACGCAGCACCCCAATTATAAGTACACATCAGACTTTGATAAGAGAAATGAGTTCAACATTGAGCAGTTTCTGAGTCGAAGGTTGAAGCTCAAGGCAGGTGATGAGTTTGTGGTAGTCGATGCGGATTAAGGAGGTTTCTGTTTGGAAAATCTGAAAACGGTATCTGCCCTGGTTAAGAACATCTTGGAACACGACCACAAGGCAAGAAATACCGACAATCATTTGTACCTGATGGTACTGGAACACTATTCCGGTCTGCGTGGCATCGACATTCATGCCATGACGGTTCCTGTGTTTTTGAAGGAACTGGATAGACGCAGCTTTCCGGGGTTTGAAACTGTCCGCAGAAGCAGACAGAAAGTGCAGGCAACCTACCCTGACCTTGCTCCCAGTGAAGCCGTAGGCAAGCGCAGAGCAAAAAATGAGGTTGTATATCGAGAATTTGCAGAAAGCGAGGTGTAAAAAAAATGACTTGGTGGATCACGGATACCTCTATTGGGCAGCGATTGAAGTTCGTTAGACGATTTCGCCGCCTTACCCAGAAAGAGCTTGGACTCCTGATGGGGTATTCCGAGAAAACAGCGGATGTCCGTATTGCTCAGTATGAGAAAAATGCTCGAACCCCTAATGCAGAAACCACAGCGAAATTTGCAGAGGTTCTGAAGGTTTCACCTGCCGTTTTTTCACCGACGATCTGTGCTTCTCGTGAAGATTTGTTGCAGTCAATGTATTGGCTGTTTCTTATGAAAGGTGGTGGTGATATATATGATTGTGAAACTGAATATGCAAGAAGCAGAATGGAACAGAAACTTGGCGTGATAACCGTCGAGGAGTTCCTTGAAAAGATTCTCGTAAACTAAGCCTTCCGTCCGGTTTTGATGCCGGTAGTACGGAGGGCTTTTTCTATTCTCAAAACAATTTCAAATTTTAGGAGGAAAATATTATGGCATTTTTCAATAGCGCAGTAACCGTTCTTCAGACTCTCGTTATCGCTCTGGGCGCAGGTCTTGGCATCTGGGGTGCAATCAATCTGCTTGAGGGCTACGGCAACGATAACCCCGGCGCAAAGTCCCAGGGCATGAAGCAGCTCATGGCTGGCGGCGGTGTTGCCCTCATCGGCACCACCCTTGTACCTCTGCTCTCCGGACTGTTCGGTTAATCACAAAACAAGGAGGTAATCGCCTTTGGACAGCATACTCCAACAGATCACAGACTGGCTGAAAGAAATGCTCGTTTCAGCCATTATGGGAAATCTGTCGGGGATGTTTGAGTCCGTCAACAACCAGGTTGGCGAGATAGCAACCTCCGTTGGCATGACCCCGGCGAATTTTTCGCCGGGTGTCTTTGCCATGGTACGAAACATCTCCGAGTCAGTGATTATCCCAATCGCAGGCTTGATTCTGACCTTCATTGCCTGTTATGAGCTAATTCAGATGATTATTGACCACAACAATCTGGCAAATTTTGAAACCTGGATCTTCTTCAAATGGGTGTTCAAGACTTTTGTTGCGGTCATGTTAATCACAAACACATTCAATATCACGATGGCTGTGTTTGATGTGACACAGCACGTTATAAACGCAAGCGCCGGTATCATATCCGGAAATACTGCCATAGATGCTTCGGCATTGGAAACAATGGAAGAAACGCTGATGGCAATGGATTTGGGTCCTTTGCTCGGCTTGTTCCTGCAATCCTTTATCGTGCAGGTCACGATGTCCGCCTTGGCAATCATCATCTTTGTGATCGTCTACGGTCGAATGATTGAAATTTACCTGATGGTCAGCCTTGCCCCGATTCCACTTTCCACTTTTGGAAACAGAGAGCAAAGCAATATCGGACAGAATTATCTGCGTTCACTGTTTGCAATCGGATTCCAGGGATTCCTGATTATGATCTGCGTGGGCATTTATGCGGTGCTGATTCAGTCTATCGCATTCAGCGATGACATCATCGGTTCTATCTGGGGTGTTATGGGCTACACCGTCCTTTTGTGCTTCACCCTGTTTAAGACCGGTTCACTTGCGAAGGGTGTATTCAGCGCTCACTAAGGGAAGGAGGAAATTGTTTGGCAGCGTATATTCCCGTACCTCGTGACCTGACGAGGGTAAAAACAAAAGTGTTCTTCAATCTGACGAAACGGCAGTTACTTTGCTTTGGTGCGGCGGCGCTCATCGGAGTGCCGATTTTCTTTCTGGTCAAAGCAACCGGAAATGTGAGCCTTGCAGCACTGTCCATGATGATCGTCATGTTACCGTTGTTCTTTCTGGCAATGTATGAAAAGGATAGTCAGCCGTTGGAAGTGGTTGTAGAACACTTCATTCAGACCAAATTCGTTCGTCCCAAGGTTCGCCCTTATCAGACGGACAACTATTATGACGCTTTGATGCGTCAGTACAAACTGGAAAAGGAGGTTGAACGAATTGTTTTTCAAAAAGAAGCCGCAGGCAAGAAACATCAAAATGCCTGCAAATCTGAATCGGAAACAGCAGCGAGAAATTAAAGCTGTTGTGGAACGGGCAAAGAAGGACAATGGTATCCCACAGACTGCACAGCAGTCCATTCCCTTTCAGAGAATGTTCCCGGATGGAATCTGCCGTGTCACTGACAGCTATTACACCAAGACGATTCAGTTTCAGGACATCAACTATCAGCTGGCACAGCAGGAAGATAAGACTGCCATCTTCGATGAGTGGTGCAGTTTCCTGAATTTCTTTGACAGCTCCATTCACTTTGAGCTTTCCTTTATGAACCTGAGTACCGATGCTGAAAGCTTTGAAAAGAGTATCCGTATCCCGTTCAAGAAGGACAGCTTCAATCCTGTCCGTGCTGAGTATAGCCAGATGCTGAAAAAGCAGTTGGCGCAGGGCAACAATGGCTTGACCAAAACCAAGTACCTGACATTCGGCATTGAAGCCGAATCCATGAGGCAGGCAAAGCCGAGACTCAACCATATCGAAAACGATCTGCTCAATAACTTTCGTCGTTTGGGTGTCATTGCCACTACTATGAACGGCAAAGAGCGGCTGCATCTGATGCACTCTATGTTCCACATGGGTGATAACGATAAGTTCTTCTTCGATTGGAAGTATCTTGTGGAGTCCGGGCTGTCCGTAAAGGACTTCATTGCTCCGACGGCATTTGCCTTTAAGACCAACCGCACCTTCCAGATGGGCAGCATCTTCGGTTCGATGTCCTATCTGGCAATTACGGCATCAGACCTGTCTGACCGTATGCTGGCGGACTTTTTGGATATGGAATCCACGCAGATCGTGACCATGCACATCCAGTCAGTTGACCAGACTGCGGCAATTAAGACCATCAAGAGAACCATCACCGAGCTTGACCGTTCCAAAATCGAAGAACAGAAAAAAGCGGTGCGTTCCGGCTATGACATGGATATTATCCCGTCTGACCTTGCTACCTATGGCAAAGATGCGAAGTCGCTTCTGAAAGAATTGCAGAGCCAGAACGAGCGAATGTTCATGGTGACATTTCTGGTGCTGAACACCGGGCGCACCGAGCAGGAACTGGAGAACAACGTGTTCCAGGCACAGAGCATCGCCCAGAAGCACAACTGTAATCTGCGTCGATTGGACTTCCAGCAGGAACAGGGGCTGATGAGCAGCCTGCCCCTGGCGCAGAACCTGATTGAAATTCGCCGTGGATTGACTACAAGTTCTACGGCTATTTTTGTACCGTTCACTACACAGGAACTGTTCCAGAACGGCGGAGAAACGCTTTATTATGGTCTGAACGCACTGTCCAACAACCTGATTATGGTGGACAGGAAGAAACTCAAAAACCCGAACGGACTGATTCTTGGTACTCCCGGTTCTGGTAAGTCCTTCAGTGCAAAACGTGAAATCACCAATGCTTTCCTGGTAACTGACGATGATGTTATCATCTGTGATCCCGAAGCAGAATATACTGCCCTGGTTCACAAGTTCCACGGACAGGTCGTGAAAATCAGTTCTTCCAGCACCAACTATATTAATCCGATGGATATTAATATCAACTATTCAGAGGACGACAATCCGGTGGCATTGAAAGCAGATTTTATCCTGTCCCTTTGTGAGTTGATTGTAGGTAGCAAGGACGGATTGCAGCCGGTCGAAAAGACGGTCATTGACCGTTGTGTGCATCAGATTTATCAGCGATATTTTGATGATCCCAAACCGGAGAATATGCCTATTCTGGAGGACTTGTATAATGCCCTTTTGAAGCAGGAAGAAAAGGAAGCGCATCATGTTGCAACTGCCCTTGAAATCTATGTTAAAGGTTCTCTGAAGGTGTTTAATCACCGAACCAATGTAGATATTCAGAATCGTCTGGTGTGTTACGACATTAAGGAACTGGGCAATCAGCTGAAAAAAATCGGGATGCTGGTTGTACAGGATCAGGTCTGGGGACGTGTCACCCAAAACCGTAATGCAGGAAAATCTACTCGATACTATATCGACGAGTTCCATTTGCTGCTCAAAGAGGAACAGACCGCAACTTATTCCATTGAAATTTGGAAGCGATTTCGTAAATGGGGCGGCATTCCGACCGGTATCACCCAGAATGTAAAAGACCTGCTTCGTAGTCCGGAGATTGCCAACATCCTAGAAAATTCGGACTTCATCTATATGCTCAATCAGGCAAGCGAGGACAGAACCATTCTGGCTCAGCGCCTGAATATCTCTCCCCATCAGCTCTCCTATGTCACAAACTCCGGTGAGGGCGAAGGACTTTTGTTTTATGGCAATGTGATTCTTCCGTTTGTTGACCGGTTCCCGAAGGACATTGAGCTGTACCGTATTATGACCACCAAATTGTCTGAGGTATCCAAAGAAAAGGAGGGGTAATAGATGGCGAAAAGACCTACCCGACTCCGTTTTACTGAGGATGATTTGTCCAGCGATGCGGTAAAAAAGGCTGCTGGAAAAGCGGAAAAAGCCGCAGCGAAGGCAGAAAAGGCAGTGGATAAAATCACTCCAAAGAAACACCGCAAGTTGCGGCAGGAAGCTGATGTTTCCGCTAGCAGAACTGCAAAACTTCGTTTTGGCAAGGCAAAGGCAGATGATATTCCCCCAAAGCCTTCCGGTATCAAACGAACGGTAACTCATGCACCGGTAGATACCCTGTCTGCGAATGTCCATAAATCTATCTCTCGATATGAAGATGATAATGTGGGCGTTCAGACAGCCCATCAGACAGAGCTTGGTGCGGAAACTGCTTACCATATTGCCGATCATGCGGTTTACAGTCATAAGCTGAAAGCCTATGACAAGGCAGAAAAGCTGGTGAGCAAATCAGATAAAGCAAATGTGAATGCACTGTTTGAAAAGTTTAAAAAGGACAATCCCAATGCTTCTTCCAATCCTCTTTCACGATGGCGGCAAAAGCATAACATCAAGAAAGAATATGCCGCAGCACGAGCCGGAAAAGGCGGAAAGGCTACGGCAAAGGGTGCAGGAAAGACTGCAAAAGGAGTAAAAAGTCTGACACAGAAGATTGCCGATTTTTGTGTATCACACAAGACCGCATTGCTCTGGGTTTTGGCAATAGGGCTGTTATTCATGGTCATATCTGGAATGTTCTCCGCCTGCTCTACCATGTTCCAGGGCGGTACTCAGGTAGTGTTGGGGACTTCTTTTACTGCGGAAGATGAGGATATTTTGGGGACAGATGAAGATTATACGGCTTTAGAAAATGATTTGCGAAGCCAGGTGGACAATATTGAGTCCACCCATCCGGGATATGACGAATACCGTTATGCTCTCGATGAAATCGGACACAACCCCTATGAGCTGGCAGCTTATCTGACGGTTGTTTTTGAGGACTATACACGTGAAGAAGTACAGGCAGAACTTGTTAGACTATTTGAAGAACAGTATGATCTTGAACTTGATGAGGAAGTTGAGATACGCTCTTATACTACTACCGATGAAGATGGCAACACATCAACTGTTTATTATGAATATCGTATTCTGAATGTTACCCTGACCAACTACGGACTTGGCAATGTAATTGCATCTTCTAGACTGACCGCAGAGCAATGGGAACGATATAAGGTGCTGTTGGAAACGCTAGGTAATCGTTCTTATTTGTTTGGTGAAGATGTTTCCTCTGCCCCTGGAGGTGGTGGTGAATACACTGACTACGATATTCCAGGTGAAGCACTGACGGACACTGCTTTTGCCAACATGGTTAGAGAAGCTGAAAAATATTTGGGGTATCCCTATGTTTGGGGTGGTTCTTCCCCTTCTACCAGTTTTGATTGTTCTGGATTCGTCAGCTGGGTCATCAATAACTGCGGCAATGGATGGAGTGTCGGCAGACAAACTGCGAACGGGCTTAAAAACCTCTGTGATATTATTCCGCCTTCTGAAGCAAAACCAGGAGATCTGATTTTCTTCCAGGGAACCTACAACACATCAGGAGCTTCTCATGTAGGTATTTATGTGGGCAACGGGATGATGATTCACTGTGGTGATCCGATTTCTTATGCTTCCATCGAAACAAATTATTGGCAGCAGCACTTTTACTGCTTTGGCAGAATCCCTTAAGCTGCCGGAAAGGAGAACTATGGGCGCAAAATTAGAAAGGCTTGGTGCTGAACTTGCAAAGGCACGAAAAAAGAAAGCGGAATGGGATTCCAGGGTAAAGGATTTGGAGCGCAGATACCGTGAGGAGGAAAACTCCGAGATTCACGAGATGGTACACGCCGCCAACCTGACCCCTGACCAGCTTTCCGAACTTCTTAAAATGTTTGCGGAAGATTCCGCACCAAAACCGGAAACGATTCAATCTGTAACAGAGGAGGAAACTACACATGAAAATTAAGTATTTGGGCGCTACCTGTATGGCGCTGCTTTTGAGCATCGGGATATTTTCCACAACGGCATTTGCCTATGCTTCTGAGGCTCCTGCTGAAACTACGCAGGAGCAGACAGAAGAAACCGTACCGGAAACCAGTGAGCCGATGAAGCCGCTTACACCGGATGGCAATATGACACTGGTGGATGATGAAGGAGAACACCCTTCTGAGGGAAAACAGTTTATCACCGTTGTAACAAAAACTGGGAATTATTTTTATCTCATTATTGATCGTGATGATGAGGGTAAAGAAACAGTTCACTTTTTGAATCAGGTCGATGAAGTTGATCTGATGAAGCTGATGGATGAGGAAGAACTGGAGCAGCTGAAACCTGTTGAGGAAACCAAGCCAACTCCTGAGCCGGAAACCAAGCCGGAGACTGATACTGAAGTTCAAGAACCAGAGCCGGAGCCGGAAAAGAAACCCAATGTTCTTCCTGCTATTTTGACAATTCTCCTGCTTGCTGGTGGCGGCGGATTCTATGCTTTCAAAAAACTCAAGGGTAAGAAAGAAGAAAAAGCCCAGGAAAAGCCCGATCCGGATGCTGATTATGTGGACGATGACGAGGATTATGGCTATGACGAGGAAGATGATGGCGACATCATTTCCGACAGTGAGGACAAAGAACTGGTGTAATTGAAGTCTGGCATTGAGCCTGGGGCAATCTTCGGATTGCCCTTTACATACACACTTTCAGAAAACAAATATTTTCACGTTTTTGAAAGCGGCATCTTGCATATACTATTTGAGGATTGTATAATGAGAGTAACAGTTTAATTTCAAAACTCAAAAAATTATCAACTTTTGAAAGCGGGTGGATATATGAAAACGATTGTGCGAAAAAAATACCTCGATAGAATCATCGAGTTAAATGGTACGCCGGACATCAAGATCATCACAGGTATTCGCCGTTCCGGTAAGTCCAAGCTGATGCAGGCATACATGGAACACCTGAAAACAAATTGCGAGAATATCAATATCATCTTCATTGACTTCATGGATTTGGAATTTGAAGAAATCAAGGAATATCACGCTCTCCACTCCTATGTGGAGCAGCATTATGCAGAAGGCAAAACCAATTACCTCTTTATTGACGAAGTTCAGATGTGTCCGAAGTTTGAGTTGGCTATTAACAGCCTTTATTCCAAAGGCAAATATGACATTTACATGACCGGTTCCAATGCCTTCCTGCTGAGTGCTGACCTGGCAACCCTTTTTACCGGACGATATATTGAAATCCATGTGTTCCCATTCAGTTTTCAGGAATACTGCAAATACTACGATAATGTCACCGACAAGGATAAGCTCTTTGATGAATACTCTTTCAAAGGTGGTTTGGCTGGCTCTTATGCCTATCCAAACGACAGAGATCGAATCACCTATATCAAGGAAGTATATGAAACCATTGTTACAAGAGATCTGGTGCAGAAATACGCTTTATCTGATACAACCGTTTTGCAAAGACTGAGCGAGTTCCTGATGGACAATATCAGCAATTTGACTTCTCCGAACAAGGTCAGTCAGCTTTTGAATGCGAATGATATAGCGACAAGTCACGTAACGGTGGGCAAATATATCAAATATCTGTGCAACGCTTTTGTTTTCTATGATATTAAGCGATATGATATTCGTGGCAAGAAGTATCTGGAAAGCTCCGAGAAATTCTATCTGTGTGATACGGGGATTCGTTATGCAATCCTGGGCAGCAGAAATATGGATTACGGCAGAGTTTATGAAAATATGGTCTGCATCGAACTTCTGCGCCGTGGTTACGATGTTTATGTTGGAAAGCTGTATCAGAAAGAAATTGATTTTGTAGCCCAGAAAGGCAGTGAGAAAATCTATATTCAGGTCAGCGACAATATCTCCGGGCAGGAAACCTTTGAAAGAGAATATTCTCCATTGTTGCAAATTCGAGATGCGTATCCGAAAATGATTATCGCACGAACCAGACATCCAAAGTACAGCTATGAAGGGATTGAGATTCACGATATTGCAGAGTGGCTGTTACAGGAATAAATAATTCCGTTATCTCCGTCATTTGAAAAAAGAATGACGGAGATATTTCATCAATGAGGGAGATAACCCCCTGTTACATAGCAGTCTTACATTTCGGTGTATGGCTGCTTTTTTATTTTCCAGAAAGGAGCAGATGCAAATGAAATTAGTATTGGCTGAAAAGCCATCAGTGGCACAAAGTATTGCAAAGGTATTGGGTGCGACAAAGCGTGAGGATGGATACCTGGAGGGAAACGGTTATGTAGTCAGTTGGTGTGTGGGGCATCTGGTAGAGCTGTCACAGCCTGAAGCCTATGACGAGAAATATAATAAATGGGCGTATGCAGACCTTCCTATTTTTCCGGATCAGTGGAAATATCAGGTGTCTGCTAGTACCAAAAAGCAGTTTGGAATTCTCAAAAAACTGATGGCAAGAAAAGATGTAGAGAGCCTTGTGTGTGCGACAGATGCCGGTCGAGAGGGAGAACTGATTTTCCGTCTGGTTTATCAGCAGGCTGGATGTCGAAAGCCCTTTGAAAGACTCTGGATTTCCTCTATGGAGGATTCCGCTATCAGAGAGGGATTTGAGCAGCTGAAACCGTCAACAGAATATGATGCTTTGTACGAAGCGGCATTATGCCGGGAGCGAGCCGACTGGTTGGTTGGAATTAACGCTACCCGGCTTTTTTCTACCCTTTATGGACAGACGTTGAATGTGGGTCGGGTTATGACGCCCACTCTGGCAATGGTCGTGATGCGTGAAGCTGCAATCTCAGCTTTTAGACCTGAGCCTTTTTATACAGTAGAACTGGCTTTTCAGGACTTCACTGCATCTGGCGAGCGGATGAAGCAAAAAGTTCTTGCGGATGATGTTGCCCGGAAGTGTGTTGGTTCGGTTCTGAATGTCACAAAGGCAGAAAACAAGGAAAAATCTGAAAAGCCGCCTGCCCTGTATGATTTAACTTCTTTGCAGAGGGATGCAAACCGGGTGTTGGGATTCACAGCACAGCAGACACTGGACTATACCCAGAGTCTATACGAGAAAAAACTGGTCACTTATCCCCGTACTGACAGCCGTTATCTGACAAGTGACATGAAGGATATGCTTCCGGAATTGATAAAGTCGCTTTTCAACATTTTCCCTGTGGAGGATGTGAAAAACGTTCCGGTTCATGCGGCGCAGGTTATCAATGACAAGAAAGTTTCTGACCACCACGCCATTATCCCCACCAAAGAAGCCATAAAATGCAGCCTGGATGATCTGCCAAAGGGTGAACAGGCAATTCTCAGGTTGATTGCCACCCGCCTGTTTTGTGCGGTCGGTGAGCCTTTCCGGTACAACGAAAGCGTGATTGAACTTTCGGATGGAAATTATATCTTTTCTGCAAAGGGCAAAACAACAGTACAGTCTGGATGGAAAATTTTCTCCGGAAAACCTGCTGATAAGGATAAAGAGGGTGAAAAGCAGCTCCCTTCTCTCACAGTTGGTGAGGGCTTGAGTGTTTATTCCACTGAGGTAAAAGAAGGAAAAACATCACCGCCCAAGCATTTTACAGAAGACACCCTTCTGCAAAGTATGGAAACTGCCGGTGCAGATGAAATGCCGGAAGATGCGGAGCGCAAGGGATTGGGGACACCGGCGACTCGTGCTGCTACGATTGAAAAGCTGGTACGAATCGGTTTTTTGGAACGTAAAGGTGATAAGAAAACCAAGCACCTGATTTCCACCCATAAAGGAACCGCTCTGGTAACCGTGATGCCGGAACAGATTCAATCTCCATCCATGACCGCTGACTGGGAAGAAAAGCTGCTCATGATTGAGCGTGGAGAATATGACAGCAATGCTTTTCTGAAAGAAATTCAGGATATGATTTCTGCACTGGTGCAGACCTATGAAAAGGTAAAAGGGTCTGATGTGCTTATGGCAAAGGAAGTGCAGACAGTGGGTGTTTGCCCTGTCTGTGGCAGTTCCGTCACAGAACGGCAGAAAGGATTTTTCTGTTCCAAAAGAGAATGCCATTTCGCTCTATGGAAAAACAGCCGTTACTTCGAGAGCATCGGAAAAAGCCTGACATCAGCGGTGGCACAAAAGCTCTTGTCCAATGGAGAGGTTAAGCTCAAAGGATGTAAATCTGCTAAGACCGGCAGAATGTACGATGCAACCGTTGTAATGACAGTAACGGAGGAAGGGAAACCGCAGTTTAATATGAATTTTGAGAACGGAGGAAAAAGTAAATGATGAATGAGTTTAATCCGGATGGCAAGGACATTCGGTTCATTGACAGCCATTATAGAGATTTGTTTCGCATCCCGGATGGCGGAACGATTCAGGTACACTACTCCGATGATTCAGTAGTCATTAAGCCCTGCAAGTTTATTGATGAGTACCATACACAGATTGGAAACAATGTGTTCCACATCTGCCAGTTTGCAGAACTCCTGGAGCGTAACGGAAGCTATTGTCAGGCGGAACCGGAAATCATGGGTGATGAAGCTGCATGGCAGGTTGGGCGAGATCAGTATCTTGCAATCCAGACCTGTGAAGATGGTTATGACTATACGCTCTTTGATAAAGAATTTCATGAGATTGATGGCGGTCAGTTGGACAATCCAGAGCTGTCTATGCTGGAAGCACGAGCTGAAATTCTGGCTGGATTTGGACTTCAGATGAGAGAACTGCGAGTACAAGTATATGAAGAAGTCATGGAAAAAGCAGAGGCTGTTGAAGCTGTAAATGCTTCTTTGCTTGACCTGGCAAAACAAATTGACCAGTTCTCTGATGAGTACGATCACTATGAATATGCTGACAGAGTTGATGATAAAAAGAGCAACATTGTTGAGATTTATCATGATCTCACAAATGGAAACGCTGCTCCGTACCGAGATTTTTTAGAACAGGTTATTGAAGATTCGGATGAAATTTCTGTGGTACAGGCAGCAACACAGTTAAAGAATGAGTTGGATAAGGCGGTTTCTCGACCTAAAGAATCCGTAATTGATCAGTTAAAACAGATTTCGGGACAGACAGTACCATCTAAAATGTCGCACAGTTTTAAGGAACCCGAAAGATAAGGAGGATAATCTATGTCACAGGAAAAGATTGAACGTTGGAATGAAGTCGATGGCAATCTCGATAATGGTGAAAAGCTGCAAGCATTTTTGGACAGTACCACGGATGCGTATGCGATTTTGCAGCTGCGCCGTACAGATGAAACCGTTTATGAACGCTTTGAATCCTATGAAGCCCTGAAACGTCAAGGAAAAGAGCCGAACATTGACCATTATGATGTGGTTTATGTGGCTCCGCTCTCCTCTTATACTGACCAGACTGCCATGCTGGAAGGGCTGTACACAAAGTTTAATGTGGAGCGTCCAGAGGATTTCCGGGGGCACAGCCTGTCCGTCAGCGACATCGTGGCACTGAAAACCGATGCTGTGGTATCTTTTCACTATGTGGATTCTATCGGCTTTCAGGAGCTTCAGGGCTTTATGAAGCCGGAGAACTACCTGAAAAATGCAGAGATGGCGATGGAGGACGATTATGGGATGCTGGATGGCGTTATCAATAATGGCAAAGCACCTGCAACGGAAGAACGTTCTTCTGTATTGGCACAGCTGAAAGAACAGCCTGTTCTGGATAGTCCCCATAAACCGCCCAAAGCCCGAACAGAGAGGGAGATGGAATGATGGATTTAACCATTGATGAAAAAATGCTGATACTTCTGTACAGCCCAGGAACCAGAATGGGGCTGTATGGAGCATTACAGCAGATGAAAGAGCAGCTTGAGGAGGATGAAACAGAATTGTTGGATTTGACCAACTCTGTTTTGCAGAAGTTATCAGATATGGATGATGAAGTCTTTGAAAAGCTGAGTCTTTCTCTGGATTTATAAAGATTGGAGGGAAATAATGAATCCGAAAGAGAGGTATTATTCCGGTGTGGCAAGAGAAACGATCCATAGAATTACTGCCAACCGAGAAAACTGGACTTCTTTTCTGGCAACGATGGCTCGAAATTATGATTTCACCTATCCAGAACAGGTGATGATTTATGCGCAGCGTCCCAATGCTACACTGTGCAAACCTTATGAGGAATGGAACACAGACCAGTATCGGCGCTATGTGAAAAGGGGTTCCACTGGTATTGCCCTTTTTGTGATGAACCAGGATAAACCGTATCTGCGTTATGTCTTTGATGTGGCGGACACAGGTGTGCGTCGTTCTTCTCCGTCAATTACGCCGTGGAGAGTGACCGATGAAAACCGCCGTTTTATAATGGATGAGATGGAACGTGTCTTTCAGGTTCCGTCAGAGGGAATTCTGGAATATCAGCTGGAAAATATCGCAATCAACCTTGCCAGAGAGTATTGGGACGATTTCAAAAAGCCGATCCTCGACATCGTTGCAGATAGCTTCCTTGAGGAGTATGATGAATATAACATCGAGGTAGCATTTAAGACCGCAGTGGCAAATAGTGTCTCCTATGCGATGTACAGCCGTATTACCGAGAATCCGGATAACTATTTTGAGCATGAAGATTTTCAAAATGTATTCGACTTTAATACCCGTCAGACGGTAAATGCTCTGGGTACGGCGGTCAATGCAGTCAGCTCTCGAATGTTTGGAGAAATCGAAAAAGCCATAGAAGCCTTTGAACAGACAAAAACCGTGGAAAGGAGCCATGATTATGAACGAAATGACTTACACACAGGTCGGGGATTACCGGATTCCGGACATCGAACTGAAGAACACCGAAACGAAACCGTTGGGCAAGTACGGCAGAATGCGGAGGGCGTTTCTGCAAGAGAACAATCCGATGTTGCTGAACGATCTGATTCTCAGCGAGCAGCTGTTCCCGCATCTCCAGGAGATCGACGAGACAGCGCACCGCAGAGTGGAGCAGCTGATGACAGAACTGCTGGAGAAGAATCCGGCACCGGACAAAGCAACACAGCAGATGGCATGGGTGAAGCACATGAACAGCCTGAAAGCACAGGCAGAGGAAATCGTGACAGCGGAGCTTATCAACAGCTGAGTTTGAACCTTTTCCTTTCAGAATCAGAACAAATCAGCTTTATTGACGAAGCAGAGAGCAAAACGCTCTCTGCTTTTTCTTTATCTGAAAATCAGATCGACCAGGTGCTTACTGTTGGCGGAAATGAAGCTAATCTCCGAATGATGGTGGCACTGGAATATATGAAAGGAAAATCCACAGAGGAGATTGCAAAGCGTCTGCCTGCACTCTATCGTGGCAGCAATGGCTTTAAATTGGATAGTCATGAGGTCAGCGCATGGTTTGATGAGCAGTGTATTCATCTTGCCAGAGGAAAGACTGCCCGTTTTGCACCGTCCAGACAGATCGTATCCTGGCAGGAAGCCGCCGAGCGTATCGGTAAGTTACTGGAGAATGGCGAGTATGCCACCAATGTAGAGTTGGTGGAGGCTCCGGGTTATGAGAGAACAAAGGTCGCAGAATCTCTTTGGTATTTGTATCATGATCTTTCTGATAATGCCAGAGAACAAGGCTTCTTCCCTTCTTTACAGGAAGTCCGCAGTGTGGGATTTCCGGCAGAAACAGCAGAGCTGGCTGAAAAGCTGAATGATAGTCAATTCAGAGCCGGACTGAAAGCTGAATATCAGAACTTTTTACAGGCACACAATGAGGATTCTTCTTTGCTGCGATTCCATTATCACAAATTGGAACGCTTGGCACAGCGACTGGATGAGCTTGATCTGCCACTCAGAGAATATCAGAGCAGTATGACCATGCCACCTCTTGTCCGTCAGTTTATTACGGATGATGAAATCAATGAATCCCTGTCCGGGGGCAGTGGTTTCTCTGGTGGAAAAGCCCGTATTTATGAGTATTGGCAGAAAGGACATTCTGCAAAAGAAAAAGCGGACTTTTTGAAAAATGAGTATGGGACAGGCGGTCGTTCTCATGCGCTTTCCGGTGCTTCTGGCAGTGGTGAAGATCACGATGCCAAAGGAATCCGATACACCAAAAGCGGCTGTGATAAGGTGCAGCTGTCCTGGACACAGGTTGCCAATCGCATTGATTCGTTGATTAAGCAGGAGCGTTATATTTCTCCTGAAGTTTTGAAAGATGTTCAACAAGAACGAGCATCGGATATAGAAAACGAGCCGAATCCTGTGGGACGCATTGAATATCTTGGAACAAATGGCAGACCGGGTGAAGTGATTGAATATACTGATCCGGAACAGTTTATCAAGAATATTGAAGATGAAACATTCTATGGTGTTCCATTCACTGTTGTTCTGTATCGGGACGAACAGGGAAACACCATCCCACAAGATTTTCTCAGCGAACTTGACCCACCGCCGAAAGGCTTCCGTGTGGAAGATGCTCCGGTAATCGACTTGGAGGAAGAAGCACCCTCTGTGGATGAAGCAGAAGAAAGCCCGTTTGTTGCACAGGTCATGCGTGATGTAGAAGCTATTGCTGCCGAAGAAGAATCCTATGAGCGATTCAGTGTGATTGAAACAGAAAACGGTTATGCTGTCTGGGATGATATTCGGGATGAAATCTATGTAGATGATGAGGGTGTCAGTGAGGAATTCACCAGTGAGTGGCAGGCAAACGATTATTTGCAGGAAGTCAAAAAAGCGGTTTCTGCCAAAGAATCTGCGGAGTGGCTGTACAATGAACGCTCTAAATTTGAAGCAACACAGGAACCGGTTTATCAGGTGGGTGACACTGTTTTTCTGGAGGGAGAAGCATACAATATCACTGCCATTGGAACTACTGATGTACAGTTGCTGCCTCGAGGAATGGTGTACCCAATTTATCGGGCGGAAAGCAAAGAGAATTTTGAACGCCTTTTAAGACAGGATGAACGCAATGCCCGATTTATTTCAGGTGAAGAACCGGAAAAAACTGTTGCCACAGCTGAGCCGGAACATTTTATCGACCATTACTATGTGGTAGAAGATTTGCAGGTTCGAGGGGCGCTTCAGCTCAAGGAGTACAGCACATTCGAGGACGCAATGAGAGCATACAAGTCCCTTCCATCTGAAAGAATGAAAGCTCTGGGAGTGCAAAACACACGGACTCCATTCCCCGGTAGCCTGGATCTGATTCAGTGTAAAGATGGCGAAGATAAACTTGTCCAGGACTACACAAAAGTTGCTGGTTGGGAAAACCCTGAGATTCTGGACTTGGTTCAAAAAATTGAAACTGCAATTCAAACAAAGGAAAGTCCCGATATTCCAGCAATCAATTTTCACATCACAAATGACCATCTTGGCGAGGGCGGAGCGAAAGCAAAATTCAGAGCCAATATGGATGCAATCCGTGTCCTAAAAGAATTGGAGTTTGATGAGCGAAATGCTACTCCGGAAGAACAGGAAATCCTTTCCCAATATGTCGGTTGGGGTGGGCTTGCAGCTGCTTTTGATGAAAACAAGGCAAGCTGGGCTGAGGAGTTCAGAGAACTTTATACAGCCCTGTCTCCGGAAGAATATGCCGCAGCACGAGCTAGTACCCTGAATGCCCACTATACCAGTCCTACCGTCATTCGTGCCATCTATGATGCGGTCGGACAGATGGGATTTGAAACAGGAAATATTCTGGAACCTGCAATGGGTATCGGTAACTTTTTCGGTATGCTCCCTGACGCCATGCGAAACAGCAATCTCTATGGAGTGGAGTTGGACTCCATCAGTGGGCGTATCGCTCAGAAACTCTATCCTAACGCTGAAATCAAGGTGGCGGGCTTTGAAACTACGGATCGCCGGGATTTTTATGATTTGGCAGTCGGCAACGTTCCGTTCGGCAACTATAAGGTTTCGGATAAGCCCTATGATAAGTTGGGGTTCTCTATTCATAACTATTTTTTCGCAAAAACGCTCGATCAGGTTCGTCCGGGCGGTGTGGTTGCATTTGTGACCAGCCGTTTTACGATGGACTCAAAAAATTCTGATGCCAGAAAATATATGGCACAGAGAGCGGAACTCCTGGGAGCCATTAGACTGCCCAATACGGCATTTAAGGCAAACGCCGGTACAGAGGTTGTATCTGACATCATTTTCCTGCAAAAGCGTGACCACCCCATCGACATCATGCCGGACTGGGTGCAGCTGAATACTACACCGGATGGTTACACCATGAACAGCTACTTTGTAGAGCATCCGGAAATGGTTTTGGGAGAACTTTCTATGGAAAGTACCCAATATGGTAAGGATGATCTCACAGTCCGTCCCCGTGAAGATATGGAACTGGCTGACCTTCTTCGTGAAGCTGTTACCCGTATCGGTGGCACTTATGCTCCTGCGGAGCTAACTGAAGAAGCAAACAGCCAGGAAAAAGAACAGATTACCATTCCTGCCCGCCCAGATGTGAAAAACTTCTCCTACACGGTTGTAGACGATGAGGTATATTTCCGGGAAAACTCTGTCATGCGTCTGGTAGAGCTGAACGACAAAGCCAAAGAACGTGTCAGCGGCATGGTGGAACTTCGCCGCATTGTAAATGAACTGATTGAATATCAGCTGGAGGACTATCCGGATGATATGATTCAGGCAAAACAGGTAGAGCTGAATGCTGCCTATGATGCGTTTACCGCAAAAAACGGGTTAATCAACAACAGAGCCAACAGTCAGGCTTTTGCTGATGATTCCAGCTATTATCTTCTGTGTTCACTGGAAAACTTGGATGAGGATGGTCATCTCAAGAGCAAAGCGGATATGTTCACTAAGCGTACCATTAAACCGGAACGTAAAGTGAACAGCGTGGATACACCGTCTGAAGCACTTGCGATTTCTATTGGTGAGCATGGCAAGGTGGATTTGCCTTATATGGCAGAACTGCTGGGGACTCCCGGCGAATATGATTCCATTAAAACCGAGCTGCAAGGTGTGATTTTTAAAGACCCAATGGCTCCGGATGACCCTGTTTCGGGCTGGCAGACAGCCGATGAGTATCTTTCCGGCGATGTGAGAAGTAAGCTGAGGATTGCACAGATGGCTGCACAGAAAGACAGTTCTTTTGAAATCAATGTGCAGGCACTGGAAAAGGCGCAGCCGAAGGATTTGGATGCTTCTGAAATTGATGTCCGTCTGGGCGCAACATGGATTGATTCTGCCTATATCCAGCAGTTCATGCAGGAAACTTTTGAAACTCCGTATTATCTCCGCCGCACGATTGAGGTCAAATTTTCGGAACTGACAGCAGAATGGAGAATCAACGGAAAGAGTTCTCCGAGCCAGAATGATGTGGCAGCATACACGACCTATGGTACGGAACGTGCCAACGCCTACCGTATTTTAGAGGAAACTCTGAATCTGAAAGATATTCGTATCTACGACACCATTGAGGATGCGGATGGCAAGCAGAAGCGTGTGCTGAACAAAAAGGAAACTACTCTGGCACAGCAGAAACAACAGGCAATCAAGGATGCGTTCCGAGACTGGATTTGGAAAGACTCGCACCGCCGTGAAGCACTTGTGACCAAGTATAATGAACTGTTTAACTCCACCAGACCTCGTGAATACGATGGTAGCCATATCCGATTTGGTGGCATGAATCCCGATATAACCCTTCGGGAACACCAGCGAAATGCCATTGCCCATGTGCTGTATGGTGGGAATACCCTGTTGGCACATGAGGTTGGTGCGGGCAAAACCTTTGAAATGGCGGCTTCCGCTATGGAAAGTAAACGCCTGGGACTGAGCCAGAAGGCATTGTTTGTTGTTCCCAACCATCTGACCTTGCAGTGGGCAAATGAATTTCTTCATCTGTATCCCAGTGCCAAACTTCTGGTGGCAACCAAAAAGGATTTTGAAACGGCAAACCGCAAGAAATTCTGTGCGAGAATTGCCACCGGTGACTATGATGCAGTCATTATCGGTCACAGTCAGTTTGAAAAAATCCCTCTTTCTCCGGAACGTCAGGAGCGCCAGCTGCGTGAACAGATTGATGAGATTGAGGGAGCGATTGCAGAACTCAAATATCAGAACGGCGAGAATTTCACCATCAAACAGATGGAGAAAACGAGAAAATCCCTGCAAACCAGACTGGATAAACTTCTCTCTACTGACAGAAAGGATGATGTTGTTACCTTTGAACAGCTGGGCGTTGATCGGCTGTTTGTAGACGAGAGCCACGCTTTCAAAAACCTCTTTTTGTACACAAAAATGAGGAATGTCGCTGGTCTTTCCACTTCGGAAGCACAGAAATCTTCGGATATGTTTATGAAGTGCCGCTATATGGATGAATTGACCGGCGGGCGAGGCGTTATCTTTGCAACAGGTACTCCCGTATCGAACTCCATGACGGAGCTTTATACTGTTATGCGATACCTTCAGTACGGCACACTTCAAAAGAAAAATCTGACCCATTTTGACTGCTGGGCATCTACCTTTGGTGAAACAACCACCGCTATTGAGTTGGCTCCGGAAGGAACCGGCTATCGTGCCAGAACCAGATTTGCAAAGTTTTTTAATCTTCCGGAACTCATGAATATGTTTAAGGAAGTTGCGGATATTAAAACCTCCGACCAGCTTCACCTCCCAGTGCCGGATGCGAAATTTGAAACGGTTGTTGTGCAGCCTTCTGATTATCAGCAAGACATGGTAGCAGACCTTTCGGAACGTGCAGCGGCGGTTCATTCCGGTATGGTTGACCCATCCGAGGACAATATGCTCAAGATTACCGGCGATGGAAGAAAGTTGGGGTTAGATCAGCGTTTAATCAATCCTCTGTTGCCAGATGACCCGGAAAGCAAGCTCAATGCCTGTGTGCAAAATGTGCTGCGGATTTGGGAAGAAGGAAAAGCTGACAGGCTGACCCAGCTTCTGTTCTGTGACCTCTCCACCCCGAAAAACGATGGCACGTTTAATGTTTATGATGACATCAAGGCGAAGCTGATAGCAGCCGGTGTGCCAGAGAAAGAAATTGCATTTATTCACGATGCAGATTCTGAAGCAAAGAAAAAAGAATTGTTTGCAAAGGTGCGTACTGGTCAGGTTCGTGTGCTGATGGGCAGTACACAGAAAATGGGAGCCGGAACAAACTGCCAGGATCGCTTGGTGGCGCTTCATCACTTGGATGTGGGCTGGCGTCCATCTGATATGACCCAGCGAAATGGTCGAATTATCCGTCAGGGCAATCAAAACAAGGAGGTTCAGATCTATCAGTATGTAACCGAGGGAACTTTTGATGCGTATCTTTATCAGACACTGGAAAACAAGCAAAAATTCATTTCTCAGATTATGACCTCGAAATCGCCTGTCCGTTCCTGTGATGATGTAGACGAGCAAGCTCTGTCCTATGCCGAAATTAAGGCTCTGTGTGCCGGGAATCCGTTGATTAAAGAAAAAATGGACTTGGACATTGATGTGGCAAGGCTTAAGGTTCTAAAAGCTGACCATCAGAGCCAGCAGTATCGCATGGAAGATAAACTCCTGAAATACTTCCCTGCGGAGATTGAAAGGCAGACAGGCAACGCCTGAGCCGGTTCAACCAGCCGCAACGGAAAGCTCCGCTGATGATAAAGAACTTCTTCTGAAGCTTCTGCAAAATCCGGAAATGGCAGCACTCCTGAAGTCGCTGGCAAAAACATTATAGTAACTGCAAGGGCAGATCCTTTTACATAGCTACAATAGCTGTAAAAGGGTCTGCCCTTATTTTTTTGTTATGGAGGTCAACGAGTATGGATAGAATCTTTATGGACGAGTATTACGAGCATCTGAGAGCTGACAATATCGAGGCATTTTCCAAGGAAAGGAACGACGAATATGTTGGCAGAGCTGAGGAATACAAAGCAGCAAAGTCGGCATTGCTTGAAGGATTGGGACTTGAGCATTTGTTTGACCATAGCCATGAACTGACTCCGAAAGAGAAAGAAATATGGATGCTGTTCGATAGGGTTGATGTAGCAGAGCTTCTGGCAAGGGATGCTTTTGCCAAGGGTGCTTATATGCTCGGCGCTGAGGATAGAGAGATTATGCTGAAATAAAAAAAGACCTGCTTCGGCGGGTCTAAATTACATAGAATCATTGAGTCTGAAAAAACCTTTGAAATTCTTAATAATGCTGGTTGAAAAATCTATTTTGAAATGATATATTAAACAGACTAAGATCTGTCTCTTATACACATCTGACGCTGCCGACGATACTCCTTGTGTAGAT